>Ga0129309_1000059_pt1 | contig 94495 bp, 84 predicted proteins | sample L1105metagenome_FD_94439 | JGI IMG/M metagenome (GOLD analysis project Ga0129309, IMG submission 94439) | Ring-tailed lemur group fecal microbial communities from Wisconsin, USA - L1105 metagenome | ecosystem: Host-associated > Mammals > Digestive system > Large intestine > Fecal | place: USA...
CCCGAAGGTCGGTGGTTCAAGTCCGCCCCCCGCAACCAATTTAATATGCTGATGTAGCTCAGTCGGCAGAGCGTATCCTTGGTAAGGATAAGGTCACCAGTTCAATCCTGGTCATCAGCTCCAAATGTAAAAAAATACTTCCTAGAAATAGGAAGTATTTTTTTACATTTTTTTCATAACTGAAAGAAGATGTAGACGTTCAAACGAACGTCAGCATGTCTTTATTCAACTTCTTTTGCTGCCAAAAGAAGTTGCAAGAAAAGCAGCTAAAAGAGCCTTAATTGCAGGCAATAAGTCCCACGAGCTTCAACATGATAACGTAAATTCGAAAAACTCATGTAGAATTTTGTTTAATTATGTTATCGCGCTGTACAAAACGCAAAAATTGCAATTTATTTTGCGGCAGACCGCTAAAGCAAAAATCGCCGAGCGGTGCTTACCTGGAACCACGAACACGAAAGCAGTAGCAAAAATGTAGAACTAATAACCCAAGGAAAATGGTAAAGCCCTTTTTGCTAAGCTTTTTGCGGCGAAGCAAAAAGCGATTTTCCGCAAAACAAAAAAACCTGCTCCTTAGAGCAGGTTAGTCTTGTAAAAATTAAGCCATAGCGTTAACTTTTTTTGCAAGTCTAGATTTTTTGCGAGCTGCAGCATTCTTATGGATAATACCTTTGCGAGCTGCTTTATCGAGCAAACCGGAAGCAACAGCCAGGTTAGCTTGAGCGTCTTCTTTTGCTGCGGTTTCAGTCAGAGCAGTTACTTTGCGGGAAGCATTACGCAGAGCTGCTTTAACCGGAGCGTTTTTAGCACGACGTTCTGCATCGGTTTTTACACTGCGGATGGAAGATTTAATGTTCGGCAACGAATTTCACCTCCTGATAATTCTTGTACTGCAATATTCTATCATATTCACGCTGGTAGTGCAAGAGTTTTAAAAAAATATTTACATGGATAAAGAAGCGTGGCAGAATAATACTCTTTAGCGTCTTGGTTATTTACAGGCTTTACCGAAAAATGTTATAATATTTAATACTAATAAAATATATATATGTTGCAAAAGGAGCTTAGAATATTTCTATGATGGAAAAAAATATCCGCAACTTTTCTATTATTGCCCATATAGATCATGGTAAATCCACCCTGGCTGACAGATTGATTGAATATACCGGAACCTTGAGCAAACGCGAAATGGAAGAACAGATTTTGGATTCCATGGACTTGGAGCGTGAGCGCGGTATTACTATTAAGGCGCAGGCTGTGCGCAGTATGTACAAGGCGCATGACGGTCAGGAATATATGCTGAATTTTATTGATACTCCCGGTCATGTAGATTTTACCTACGAGGTTTCCCGCGCGTTGGCAGCCTGCGAAGGTGCGCTCTTGGTAATTGACGCTACTCAGGGTATTGAAGCGCAGACTTTGGCGAATGTTTATTTGGCCTTGGATAACGATTTGGAGATTGTTCCGGTTATCAATAAAATTGATTTGCCCAGCGCTGACCCGGAGCACGTAAAAAAAGAAATTGAAGACGTTATTGGTATTGACGCTGCCGACGCTGTATTGTGCAGCGCTAAAACCGGTGTTGGTATTGAAGATGTTTTGGAGGCCATCGTGGAGCGTATTCCTGCGCCGCAAGGTGATGGGAACGCGCCGCTAAAGGCTCTTGTTTTTGATTCTAAATTTGATTCCTATAAAGGCGTTGTGCTTTACATCCGCGTGATGGAAGGCCGCATTAAAAAAGGTATGAAGATTCGCATGATGGCTACCGGCGCCGAATTTGAAGTTACCGAGGTTGGCTATTTTAAACCTGGTATTGTTAATATAGACGCGCTGGAGGAGGGCGAGGTTGGCTTTTTTGCCGCCAGCATCAAAAACGTGCGCGATGCCCGTGTCGGCGATACTGTTACCGACGCCAATAATCCGGCGGCAAGCGCGCTGCCAGGCTACCGCAAGGCAACCCCTATGGTTTACTGCGGCCTTTATCCCGTAGAAAATTCTGATTATGATAATCTGCGCGACGCGTTGGAAAAATTGCAGTTAAACGATGCTTCATTGGTTTTTGAAGCGGAAACCTCCTCGGCTTTAGGCTTTGGCTTTCGCTGCGGCTTTTTAGGCTTGCTGCACATGGATGTTATTAAAGAACGTTTGGAGCGTGAATATAATCTTAATTTGATTACTACTGCGCCTAACGTAATTTACGAAGTGTTCCGTACTAACGGCGACGTGGAAATTGTCGATAATCCTTCGCTGTTCCCCGACCCGACGGTTATCGATCATGTTGAAGAACCATTTGTAAATGCTACGATTATTGTGCCAAAGGATTATGTAGGCGCTGTTATGGAGCTTAGTCAGGAAAAACGCGGCGAGTATGATAATATGACATATTTGGACGATACGCGCGTGATGATTCATTATGCACTGCCCTTAAGCGAGATTATTTTCGATTATTTTGACCGTTTAAAATCTGCTACCCGCGGCTATGCTTCTTTAGATTATGAGCTTAGCGGTTATCGCTGCTCTAACTTGGTGAAGGTAGATATTTTGCTGAACGGTGAGCCTGTAGACGCTTTATCGGCTATTGTGCATAGAGAAAACGCTCAAGTGCGTGGACGGCAGCTGGTAGAAAAGCTACGCAGCTTAATTCCGCGCCAAATGTTTGAAATTCCTGTACAGGCGGCTATTGGCAACAAGGTTATTGCCCGAGAAAATGTGCGCGCTATGCGTAAAGACGTTTTGGCGAAATGTTACGGCGGCGATATCAGCCGTAAGCGCAAACTACTGGAAAAACAAAAAGAAGGCAAAAAGCGTATGAAACAGGTTGGCAGTGTGGAACTGCCACAGGAAGCGTTTATGGCTATTTTGAAAATGGATTAGTTTTGAAAGGAAATTGCAGGTGATAGAAAAATGATTATACAGATGCAAAGCCTTTTAGCTACCATCAGTGTTTTGGACATTATTGATATTGTCGTTGTCGCTTATTTCCTCTATCGTCTATATTTAATGTTGAAAAATACTCGTGCTGCTACCTTGGTGAAAGGTTTGCTGGTGCTGGTACTGTTTATGATTATCTGTCGTTGGCTAAATCTTTTGGTTATTAGCTGGCTTTTGGAAAAAAGTATGACGATGATTATGGTAGCGCTGCCCGTAGTTTTTCAGCCGGAGCTGCGGCGAGCCTTAGAGCAGATTGGCCGCGGCAACTTTTTCCACAAAAGCAGCGAGCTGAACGAGCAGGAATTGGAGGATATGCTGGGGTCAGTCGCTGCGGCAACTAAAGCTATGAGTGCCGCGAAGGTAGGCGCGCTGATGGTTTTTGAAAGAGCTACCGGTTTGATGGAGCGCATTGAAACAGGCGTGCCTGTGGATGGTTTGGTGTCCAGCGGGTTGCTGCAAAATATTTTTGTTAAGGATACGCCACTTCATGACGGCGCTGTGATTATCCGCGGCAACCGTGTGGTAGCTGCCTGCTGCCTGCTGCCGCTGACAGAAAATCGTAATTTGAGTCAGGAGCTTGGCACCCGCCATCGCGCAGCTATTGGTATGTCAGAGCAGTCTGACGCAATGGTATTAGTAGTCAGCGAGGAAACAGGCGTTATTTCTATTGCCCGTAACGGTGAATTGATGCGCTATCTTACAGTGGAGGATGTGAAAGAAATTTTACGTTCCTCTATTTTCCGCTCGCAAAAAGCAGTGAAGGATTCCTTGTATGATAAAATCAAAGGCTTTTTGGACGGTGAGAAAAAATGAGATTTTTTGAGCATTTAATCCGCAAAGAAAATATAGTGGCCCGTGTTTTAAGTCTGTTGGTAGCATGCGGCTTGTGGGTTTATGTGATGACGGATCAGAACCCAATTATTGAACGCAATGTGGAAGTGCGCCTGCAGCAGATAAATATGCCTAATAATATGATGGTATTTAATGCGCCGGAAAAGGTTGTAGTTAAAATTCGCGGCACGCGTAGTAAAGTTACAGATAATATAGAAAGCAAATTGAACGCTTCGTTAAATCTGCGTAGCGTTACCGAAGGTCAGCAAAATATTCCTGTGCGCGTTACCTTTAGCGAGGGTGATGTGGTGTCGGTAGCGCCTAGCGAAGTTTCTATTTATGTAGATACGGTCAGCGAGAAAAAAGTTCCTGTTGTTACGCGTATGGTAGGCGCAAATAATAGTGATATGACTATCGGTAGCAGTGAAATTACTCCGGCAGAGGTTACGCTGCGCGGTGCTACGCATCGTTTGGAAAGAGTAAATAAAGTAGTAGCGCCTATTGACGTAACTGACCATCAGGGAAGCTTTCAAATGGAAAGTGAGCTGGTTGCAGTCAGCGATGACGGCTACGATATTCCCAATATGAAAATTATTCCTGAGCGGGTTATGGTACAGGCCAATATGGTTAAGCAAATGCTGTCCTTAGACGTTCCCATTAATTTGGTAGTAAGCGGCAATCTGCCTGAAGGCATAGCGGTGACTAAAACTGAAATTCTGCCGGAGAAGGTGCATATTACGGCACCGCCTTCCTTACTGAAAAATTTAAAGGCCATCAATACCAAGCCTGTGGATGTAAGCAAGATTTCGGGCAGCGCAGAAATTGCCGCCGAGCTGGATTTGCCTGAAAAGGTTATTCCGGAGGTTAGTACGGTTAAGGTGCGTTTGTCTGTAGAAAGGCAAAGCTGATAAATTATGAAGCTAAAGATAAATAATGTGCGTATTAGCCTGCTGCATGAATGTACCCTAAAGCAGGCGGTGTGCAAAAAAACAGGTGTTTCGCAGGAAGCTTTAGGTGAGGTAAAGATTTTGCGCAAGGCGGTGGATGCGCGCAAAAAAAATGAAATTTGTTTAAATTATCATGTGCTGGCGGAAGTTGACGTTAATAATCGTTTGAGCAAGCGTCTGTTAGCGGATAAGGATATCACAAAATTTACGCCTCCTGTTAAGGAGCAGGCAAAGCTTGGCACTTTGCCCATGGCTGCGCCGCCGGTGGTGATTGGCGCAGGGCCTGCGGGGCTTTTGGCTGCTTTGCAGCTGGCAGAATACGGCTACCAGCCAATTTTGCTGGAACGTGGCAAGCCTGTAGCGCAGAGAGTGGAAGACGTGCAGCGTTTTTGGCGCACGGGCACGTTTGATCCAGCCAGCAATGTGCAGTTTGGCGAAGGCGGTGCGGGAACCTTTTCGGACGGCAAACTTACGACTAGAGTAAACGATCCCGTCATGGCAGAAATTTTGCAGCTTTTTGTAGATGCAGGCGCGCCGGAAAATATTTTGTGGGAACACAAGCCACACGTTGGTACGGATAAGCTGCGCGCCATGGTAACGGGCTTAAGCAAACGCATCTGCGCTTTGGGCGGCACTATTCGTTATGAAGCCCATGTAACGGATTTGCTTGTGCAGCAAAATGCTGTGCGCGGCGTGGTTTTGGCCAGCGGTGAAAAGCTGGAAGCCGGAGCTGTGGTGCTAGCCTGCGGTCATAGCGCCCGCGATACCTATGCTATGCTGGCGCGGGAGGGCGTGGGTATTACCAGTAAGCCCTTTGCTATTGGCGTGCGCATTGAGCATCCGCAGGAGTTGATAGACAAGGCGCAGTATGGCAGTTTCGCAGGTAATCATTTGTTGGGCGCGGCCGATTATGCGTTGGTTTATCACACACCGGATAAATCACGCACTGCTTATTCCTTTTGCATGTGTCCCGGCGGACAGGTGGTGGCTGCCGCTTCTGAAGCCGGCGGTGTAGTTGTTAATGGCATGAGTATGTTTAAACGCGACAGCGGTATTGCCAACAGCGCGTTGGTGGTGAATGTGAGCGCAGCAGATTTTGGCGCAGGGCCTTTAGCCGGAGTTGAATTTCAGCGCAAATATGAACGGTTAGCCTATGAGTTGGGCGGAGCAAATTATCATGCTCCGGCGCAGAATTTAGCAAGCTTTTTGACGCAGAGTACGCCGTCCTTAGACGGCTTAATGCAGGGATCTTACCGTCCGGGTTTAACTGTCTGCGATTTGGATAAGGTTTTGCCGCGATTTGTGACGGATACCTTACGTTTAGGTATAGAAAGCTTTGGATACAAGCTGGCAGGCTACGCCGACGGCGGCGCGCTGCTTACGGGTGTGGAAACGAGAACCTCTGCGCCGGTACGCATTGAGCGCAATAAAATTAGCTTCGTTTCGATTACTCATGATTTGCTTTATCCCTGCGGCGAGGGCGCGGGCTACGCCGGCGGCATTATGAGTGCGGCCCTCGACGGCTATCACGTTGCAAGAGCAATTATGCAGCGCTTTGCGCCGTGTAAGTAAAAAGTTTGGCAGACGCTGCTTTAATCAAGCAGCTTGTAAAATAAATATTGTTGCTGACAAGAGAGCAAGGAAATAGATTTTAGGGAGGATAAAAATTATGGCAAGAATGTTTGGTACAGATGGTGTTCGCGGTGTGGCTAACGTAGAGCTTACTCCGGAGCTGGCTTTTAAATTGGGTTATGCGGCAGCAAAATATTTTAGTAGAGAGGGAAGCGCGCCGAAAATTATTATTGGCCGCGATACCCGCCGCAGCGGTCAAATGCTGGAGGCTGCTTTGGCAGCAGGCATTTGCAGCGCAGGCGGCAACGCGCATCTTTTGGGCGTAATGCCGACTCCTGCTGTTTCTTTTCTTACTTCGGTAGTCAATGCTAATGCAGGCGTGGTAATTTCTGCTTCGCATAATCCCTTTGAGGATAATGGCATTAAATTTTTCTCCCGCACAGGTCACAAGCTGCCCGATACTGTGGAGGACGAAATAGAAGCTATTGTCAAAACTCCTATTGATTATAGCAAGGCAGTGAGCGGTAGCAGTGTGGGCAGTATTACCCACGAGGATAATTTGGCAGAGCTGTACATTAAACATATTTTGGGTACTGCTTATGCCGATTTAAAAGGCTTAAAGGTTGTTATGGACTGCTCTAACGGTGCTAACAGCCAAATCGCACCGGTAATTTTGCGCAGCTTAGGCGCTGAGGTTATCACTATTTTTAACGATCCTAACGGCATCAACATTAACAACGGCTGCGGGTCCACCCATTTGGAAGCGTTGCAAAAAAAGGTTGTGGAAGTTGGTGCGCATGTAGGTATTGCTAACGACGGTGATGCCGACCGCTGCCTGGCTGTGGACGAAAACGGTGAAGCCTTGGACGGCGACCAAATTATGCTTATCTGCGCTTTAGAATTGATGAAACGTAAAAAATTAAATGACAATATGTTAGTTGTAACTGTAATGAGCAACGTAGGCCTGCACCAAGCCATGAAAGCGCACGGCGGCAAGACTTGTAAAACTGCCGTAGGCGACCGTTATGTTTTGGAAGAAATGCTGAAGCACAATTATTCTATCGGCGGCGAGCAATCCGGTCACATTATTTTCTCCGAATTCGCTAAAACTGGCGATGGCATTTTGACTGCCGTACAGCTTTTGTGCGCTATGGTGAAAAATAATAAAACTTTGTCCGAGCTTGGTTCTGTGATGACAAAATATCCCCAGGTGCTGCTGAATGTGCGGGTAAAAAATAAAAACGGCTGGCAGGAGAAAAATGCTATTCAGGAAGTTATTAAAAAATATCAAGATGAGCTGGGCGATAACGGTCAGATTTTGGTACGCGCCAGCGGCACTGAGCCTTTAATTCGCGTTATGGCAGAAGGACCTAATCAGGAGCGCTTGGAGCAAATTGCCAGTGCCATTGGTGAGGTTGTAGTTGCGGAGCTTGCGTAAAACGCTGACTTCTATATTTTCTTTTTTTATAAAAGAAGAAGCAAGAAAGGCTTGCAGCTTAGGGTGTGCTGCTCTATATACACCTCTGCGCGTGCCGCTCGCACATCTCTTTATAACTACTTTTTTCATAACTGAAAAAAGTAGCAAAAAAGGTTCGCGATTTTGAAAATCGCGGCAAACTTTCGCTTTTTCTTAGCAGAAAAAGCTTAGCAAAAAGGGCTTTACCATTTTCCTTGGGCTACAAGTTCTTGATTTTGGGTACTGCTTTTGTGTTCGAGGTTCAAGGTATGCTCCGCTCGACGATTTATAGCTATTGTGGCTGCCGCAAAGTGGATTGAAAATCAAGCAGCTAAAATTTTAAATTACAGGCAGAATTTCAGCACGCTAAAAGTAAATTTGCACTTTGCGGTAGGCCGCCAAAGCTTTGAATTGTGAGCCTAAATGACCCGAAGTCTCTAGCCCCAAAAGCTGCGCATTGGGCAAGCGTTGTCGAAGAGTTCGAATTATCTATGAACGTCGAAGATTCTTTGCCGCGCTTCGAAAAGCGCGCGCTTTTCTTGCAACTTCTTTTGGCGACAAAAGAAGTTGAATAAAGACACGCCGTGCGTGCAGCTTGCACGCCTAAAGTAACTAAGCAGATTATATTAGTTATACAGCGCGATAGCGTAGTCTCTGCAAATTGTAAAAGAGTTTTTCGATTTAACGTCATCAAGGACGAAGCCCGGAAGTCTTGTCACCTGCAAGTAAGGCTCTTTTGGATACTTTTCTTGCCTGTAAGAAAAGTATCATTACTTACGCAGGCGTTCACATGAACGCTTACAGTAAAAATTAAATTAAATTAAAAGGAAAGAAAAAAAGGCGCGCCGCAGGCACGCCATAATAAATTCACTTACGTTTTCTTGACCAATTTACTATAATATTGTAAAATAAATATAGTCACAAAGATGTGCCGCGTGGGAATTGCTGCCTGCGCGGCATATTGTATGCCTTTGACAGCTAAGTGCTTTGGCAGATAAGTGACAGAGCGCAGGTGCCGCTTTAGCGGCAGACGAGGAATGAGGTTATCGATAAGTCAGCGGATGCCTCACGGCCGGCTGCAGGCCGCAAGCTGGATACAAAGCCCGCCGGTAACGGCGGAGATAAAATTCCCGCAGCAGAATAGCAAATATTTTTAAGGAGGATACTCAAATGTGTGGTATCGTAGGTTACATTGGCAGTAAGCAGGCTGCGCCCTTTTTGTTGGACGGTATGAGCAAATTGGAATACCGCGGCTATGATTCTGCCGGCATCGCTGTTATGGAAAAAGGTGCTATTCGTGTGGAAAAATCTGTGGGACGCTTGGACGCTCTGCGGCAGAAGCTGGCAGGCAATATGCCTGAGGGCACCATGGGTATTGGTCATACCCGTTGGGCAACTCATGGCCGTCCGTCGGACAGAAATGCTCATCCCCATACTGACAGCAGCGGCAAATTTGTTGTTGTACATAACGGTATTATCGAAAATTATTTAAAATTAAAAGAAGAACTGATTGCTAAAGGCCACGTTTTTGTTTCCGAAACAGATACAGAGGTTGTAGCTCATTTGATGGCAGATCAATATACAGGCGATTTTGAAGAAACCGTTAAAAAGGTGCTGCGTTTAATCAAAGGTTCTTACAGTTTAGTATTTATGTGTCAGGCTGATCCCGATAAAATTATCTGCACGAAAAAAGATAATCCGTTGGTAATTGGCTTGGGTGAAGGTGAAAATTTTATCGCTTCCGATATTCCGGCTATTATTAATCACACCCGTCGCACCTTTATTATGAGCGACGGTGAAATTGCTACCGTAACTGCTGACGGCGTTTGGGTGCAGGATATTAACGGTATGCCTATCAGCAAAAAGGTTTTTGAAGTAAATTGGAACGCCGAAGCGGCAGAAAAAGGCGGCTTTGAGCATTTTATGCTGAAGGAAATTTACGAACAACCCAAAGCTATGCGCGATACGATGACAGGTCGCTTGAACGCTGAGCAAGAAACCATCAGCTTCCCCGAGCTGAACTGGACGTCTGAAGAAATGAGCGGCATCAGTAAAATTTTTATCGTGGCTTGCGGCACTGCTTATCATGCAGGCATTGTGGGTAAATATTTTTTAGAGCAGCTGGCGCGTGTGCCGGTTGAGGTGGATATTGCCAGTGAATTCCGTTATCGCGATCCATTGGTTGACGGCAGCAGTTTGACTATCGTTATTAGCCAAAGCGGTGAAACCTCCGATACCTTGGCGGCGCTGCGCGAAGCAAAACGTCTTGGCTCCCGTACCTTGGCAGTTACCAATGTTGTAGGCAGCTCCATCGCCCGCGAAGCAGATCAAGTTGTTTATACCTATGCTGGTCCGGAAATTGCCGTAGCCTCTACCAAAGCTTACACCACCCAGCTTTTGGCTATGTTGATGCTGGCCGTTTATGTGGGTAGACTGCGTGGCTCTTTGGCGGAAGCAAAAGCCAAGGAATTGGTTCACGGCTTAACCTTTGTGCCGGAGCAGATTCATCAAATGCTGGAGAACGTAGACCAAATTAAGGTTTTCGCCCGCGAATACGGCTCCTGCGAGGACGCTTTCTTCTTGGGACGCAGCTTGGATTACGCTGTGGCTTTGGAAGGCGCGCTGAAGCTAAAAGAAATTTCTTACATCCATGCCGAGGCTTATGCTGCCGGCGAATTGAAGCACGGCACCTTAGCTTTAATTGTTTCCGGTGTGCCAGTAATTGTGCTGGCTACGCAAATGGATGTTTACGACAAAACCGTCAGCAATTTACAGGAAGTAAAAGCCCGCGAAGCAGTAGTTATTGCTATCGGCTTTGAAGGCGATACTTCCTTGGCAAAATATGCCGACCATGTAATTTACATTCCTAAGACTGATAAATATTTGGCTCCGCTGCTGGCAGTTCTGCCTTTACAGCTGTTGGCTTATTATGCTGCACTTACTCGCGGCTGTGATGTTGATAAACCGCGTAACCTGGCTAAGAGTGTTACGGTTGAGTAAAATTATTTGGACTTCACTCTGAAAAAGGGTGAAGTCTTTTTCTTTAAAAAGATAAGGGAGGAAAAGCTATGCAGTATATGACCCATTACACCTCTCCTTTGGGAGAGATAACGCTGGCGTCAGACGGCAAGGCAATTATCGGACTTTGGTTTGACGGACAAAAATATGACCGCAGTATTTTGCTGTCAGAATGTCAGGAAAGAGAGCTGGAGATTTTTGCCGAAACAAAAAAGTGGCTGGACGCTTATTTTGCAGGCCGCAAGCCCAATTTTACTCCTGCTTTAGCCCTTGACTGTTCGCCGTTTCGCACGGAGGTTTTGCAAATACTCATGGGGATTCCTTATGGTACAACTATGACTTACGGCGAAATTGCCAAGGAGCTTGCTAAAAAGCGGGGACTGGCCAAAATGTCGGCGCAGGCAGTGGGCGGCGCGGTAGGCCGTAATCCCATTTCGCTGATCATTCCTTGCCATCGAGTTATCGGCGCTAACGGCAGCTTGACCGGCTACGGCGGCGGTATCCAAAGAAAATTAGCGCTGCTAAAGTTGGAAAAGGTCAATATGGAAAAGCTGTTTGTTCCTAAAAAAGGCACGGCATTGTAAGTGCAAGAAAATTATCAAGAGGATTTTTTTATGCAGCTAGATAAAAAAGCTTATGAGCAATATCAGGCTATTTATGTTCACATACCCTTTTGCCGACAGAAATGTCTGTACTGCGATTTTGCGTCTTACGCCGGTTTCGGCGCGGACGCTATGGCGGCGTATACCGACGCTTTATGCAATGAAATTGCTGCGCGCCAAGGTGAAGCAGATAAAGTCAGCGCTAACGCGACCGTATATTTTGGCGGCGGCACGCCCAGCGTTTTGCCCACATCTTGCATTGCACAGCTTGTGAACGCTTTAAAAAAATATAATTTTTGGCAGCAGCCTTTAGAAGCTACTATTGAAGTAAATCCCGGCACAGTTGATTTAGCAAAATTACAGGCGTTAAAAGCTTTAGGCTTTGACAGAATTAGCTTTGGCGTGCAAAGTCTTAACAATAAAGAGTTGTGCGCAATTGGGCGTATTCATAATGAGCAGCAGGCGCTGGAGGCGGTGGCGCTGGCAAAGGCTGCCGGTTTTGCACGCATTAGCTGTGATTTAATTTATGGGCTGCCGCTGCAAACTTTAGGCAGTCTGCAAAACACGTTGCTTCGGCTTACGGATACGGGCATTGAGCATATTTCTGTTTACGGCTTGATTTTAGAGGAAGGCACACCTTTAGCAGCTTTGGTTGAGGCTGGAAAAATTTTGCTGCCGGAAGAAAATACGACGGAGGATATGTACGAGCTGGTGCAGTCTGTTTTAAAAAAACAAGGCTTTGAGCGTTATGAAATTTCTAATTACGCCAAGAACAAGCAATTTTCCCGTCACAATACTGTGTATTGGCGCTACGAGCCCTATTTAGGTTTTGGCGCTGCGGCCTGTGGTTTTGATGGCAGCTGTCGTCGTACTGCTGTTAACGGTATACAGGAATATATTGCCGCAGCTGCGAACTTGCAGGCAGCCAATTGGCAGCGCAGCTCTTTATATAATATAGAAGCGTTAAGCAAAAATATACAGCTGGAAGAATTTATGTTTATGGGCTTGCGCCAAGCCTGTGGCGTAAATTTGGCGGAAGCAGAGGAACGGTTTGCCGTGGATGTGTGGCAGAAATTTGCACGAGACTTGCAGCCTTTTATCGAAAAAAATTTAGTTGTCTATGATGCGCAGCAGCAGCGGCTGCGTTTGACGGAGCAGGGCATGGCTGTGGGCAACCAAGTCTTTGAAATCTTTGTGACAGAATAATATTTTACAAAAAATTAGTTGACAATCAATTTAGGTAGTGCTATTCTTATACCAAGGTGTTAGCACTCTAATAAAACGAGTGCTAACAACTAAATGAGGTGGGAATATGCTAAACGATAGAAAGAAAAAAATTCTCCAACTCATAATTGAGGATTATATTTCAACTGCTGAGCCTGTCGGTTCTAGAACCATAGCCCGCAAATATGATTTGGGCATTAGTCCGGCGACCATTCGCAATGAGATGAGCGATTTGGAACTGTTAGGTTATTTGGAGCAGCCGCATACTTCTGCAGGACGTATTCCGTCGGCGCAGGCTTATCGTTTGTATGTAGATTCGCTGATTGAGCCGGGAAGTTTGACGGATAATGAAAGAGCCTTAATCAATGGCTGGTTTAACGAAAGACGCAGAAGCTTGGATGAAATTTTTCAATCTACAGCTAAAATTCTTTCGCGTATGACGCAGAATGTTTCTTTGGTTTTGGCCAATCGCGACGCCGACGCACGCTTTTGCTATATGAAGTTTCTGCCGCTGGACGAGCGCCATGCTATTTTGTGTATTATCACAGATGACGGTAATGTAGACAACTGCGTTGTAGAAATTCCTTTAGGTATGCGCATGGAGGAGCTTGATTATTTGGCTGGCAAGGTCAGCCGTCTTTTAGAGGGCAGAGAGCTTTCCTCTATTGGCGAGGATTTGCTGCAGGCTGTTCACAGCAATATTGCCGAGGATAAAATTCTTTTCACTTCCTTAGTGCAGTCCATAAGACGCTTACGCAACAAGCACATGGAGCAAAAAGTATTTTTAGGCGGTACTAAGCAGCTTTTAAATCAGCCGGAGTTCCGCGATGTAGAACGAGTGCGCAGCCTGCTGGGGATTTTAGAGGAGGAGCGCGTAGTGCGCGATTTACTCAAATCCGGCGAGGACAGTGGCCTTAAAATAACTATTGGCAGTGAAAATAAATTCTCCGGCATTCAGGATTGCAGTATGGTCCAGGCAACCTACCGTTTAAACGGACAGATTGTGGGAACGATGGCAGTTTTAGGGCCAACGAGAATGGAGTATGGCAAGGTAATTTCCGTTATGGATTATCTGCATAAATATTTGCAAACCATGTTTGAGCATGAAAATGATAATAAGTAAACAAAAGGAGGAAGCGCTTTGCAGAAAAATGATGTAAAGGAAACTATGCAGCAGGAAGAAGCGCAAGCTGCTGAAAATTGCGAAGTTAAACAGGAAGCTGAAGAAGCGCAAGCTGCTGAAGCAAATTCCGAAGCTGCCGAAGAAGCAGTTAAGGAAGCGGAGCCTGACATGCGGGATGCAAAAATTGACGAGCTGACAAACCGTCTGCTGCGTTTGCAGGCTGATTTTGAAAACTTCCGCCGCCGTACAAATATGGAAAAGGAACAGCTTTCCGGCTTTGTAACTTGTAGTGTAGTTGGTAAATTTTTGAAGGTACTGGATAATTTTGAACGTGCCGAAGCCAGCGCAGCCAAAGCAACTGATATGGAAGGCGTTATTGTCGGTATGCAGAAAATCCGCCGTCAGTTTGAGGATACCTTTACAGCTTTAAAGGTAGAGGAGATTCCGGCGCAGGATCAAAAATTTGACCCGCAGCTTCACGAAGCCGTAATGCGCGGACATAATCCCGAAATTGGTGATGAAATCATTGATTTAGTTTTGGAAAAGGGCTATAAATTAGGCGATAGAGTAATTCGTCACAGTAAGGTTAGAGTGAACAGCAACGAATAAGAAAGTTGCTCAAGCTCTTGAAAATATAAAAAATAAATTTAATTTTAATTTGCGAACAAGATTGATGAGAAAGTGTTAGATACGAGCAAAGGCAACGACGGCGTATAACTAATACTCCGAGCAGTATTTGCGAAGTAGATGACGCTTTATAATCAATCGATATAGGAGGAAATCAAAAATGTCTAAAGTAATTGGTATTGACTTAGGTACTACTAACTCTGTTGTTGCTGTTATGGAAGGCGGCGAACCGACTGTTATTACTAACCAAGAAGGTTCTCGTCTGACTCCGTCCGTAGTTGGCTTTGCTAAAAATGGCGAGCGTTTGGTTGGTCAGCTGGCAAAACGTCAGGCTGTTTCTAATCCTGACAGAACCATTAGCTCCATTAAACGTCACATGGGTGAAGGCAGCTATCGCGTAACCATTGACGATAAAAAATATTCTCCGGAAGAAATTTCCGCTATGATTTTGCAAAAGCTGAAAGCTGACGCTGAAGCTTATTTGGGCGAAAAAGTAACTCAAGCAGTTATTACCGTTCCGGCATACTTCAACGACAGCCAACGTCAGGCAACTAAGGACGCAGGCAAAATTGCCGGCCTGGAAGTTCTGCGTATTATCAACGAGCCTACCGCTGCTTCTTTAGCTTACGGTATCGATAAAACTGATGACCACACCATTATGGTTTATGACTTAGGCGGCGGCACCTTCGATGTATCCATTTTGGACGTAGGCGACGGCGTATTCGAAGTTAAAGCAACCAACGGCGATACTCATTTGGGCGGCGATGATTTTGATAAAAAAATTATGGACTGGATGGTTGACGAATTCAAGAAAGCTGAAGGCATTGATTTGTCTAGCGACCGCATGGCTATGCAGCGTCTGCGTGAAGCTGCTGAAAAAGCAAAAATTGAGCTGTCCGGCGTAATGAGCACCAACATCAATCTGCCCTTTATTACCGCAGGCGCTGACGGCCCGAAACATTTGGATATGGATTTGACCCGCGCTAAATTTGAAGCTATGACTGCTGATTTGGTAGAACGCACCATGGGTCCTGTTCGTCAGGCTATGAGCGATGCCGGCCTTTCTGCCGGTGAAATCAGCAAGATTGTTATGGTTGGCGGTTCTTCCCGTATTCCTGCCGTACAAGCTGCTATTAAAAAATTCATGGGCAAAGAGCCCTATAAAGGCGTAAATCCTGACGAATGCGTAGCAGTTGGCGCTGCTATTCAAGCCGGCGTTCTCTCCGGTGAAGAAGGCACTGGCAGCGTACTGCTCTTGGACGTAACTCCGTTGTCCTTGGGTATTGAAACCTTGGGCGGCGTATTCACTAAGATTATCGATCGCAACACCACCATTCCTACTTCTAAAAAACAAGTATTCTCCACTGCTGCCGACAATCAGCCTTCCGTTGATATCCACGTTCTGCAAGGCGAGCGCGAAATGGCTGCCGATAACAAAACTCTGGGCCGTTTCGAACTGTCCGGCATTCCGGCTGCTCCCCGCGGAATTCCTAAAATTGAAGTTGCTTTCGATATTGACGCCAACGGCATCGTAAACGTAAGCGCTAAAGATTTGGGCACCGGCAAAGAACAAAAAATTACCATTACTTCTTCCGGCACCTTGGACAAGGACGAAGTAGACAGAATGGTTAAGGAAGCAGAAGCCAACGCTGAAGCAGATAAAAAACGCAAAGAAGGCGTTGAAGTTAAAAACCAAGCAGACAATCTGATTTACCAAGCTGAAAAAACCATGAAGGACATGGAAGGCAAAGGCAAGGACGATATGATTGCCAAGGTTAAAGCAGCAGTTGACACTCTGAAAGAATCCGTTAAAGGCGACGATCTTGATAAGATTAAAGCCGATACCGAAGCTTTGACCAAACCGCTGTACGAATTGAGCGCTGAACTCTACAAAGAAACCGAAGCGCAAAAAGGCGCAGAGGGTGCTCAAGAAGCTAAAAAAGCTGACGACGATGTAGTAGACGCTGAAGTTGTCGATGATAAAAAATAATTTTTAAATTTAATTTACTAGTGCCCAACTGCTTTACGGCTCTTGGGCACTAACTTAATATAATTGGAGGCCAAGATTATGGCTAAACGAGATTACTATGAAGTCCTTGGCGTGCAAAAAACTGCTACTGCGGACGAATTAAAAAAAGCATACCGTAAACTGGCCCTTAAATATCATCCTGACCGAAACAAAGGCAATGCAGAAGCTGAAGAAAAATTTAAAGAGGTCAACGAAGCTTATAGCGTACTGTCTGATGAAACAAAACGCTCCCAATACGACCAGCTCGGCCCCGACGCTTTTGAACAGGCGCAGCAGGGAGGCGGCGCCGGAGGCAATCCTTTCGGCGGCTTTGGCGGTTTCAGCGGCAGCGGTATGGATGATATCTTTGACATGTTTTTCGGCGGTCAGGGCGGTCGCGGCGGACGTGCAAGCAACGCTGGCCCGCAGCGCGGCTCAGATTTGCGTTTCGATTTAGAAATTAGCTTTGAAGAAGCTGCTTTCGGCGTAGAAAAAGAAATCAATCTTTATCGTGACGAAACCTGCGACCATTGTCACGGAACCGGCGCAGAGCCTGGTTCCAAAGTAGAAACCTGTCCCGAATGTCATGGCAGCGGTTATGTGCGCTTTACACAAAACACTATGTTTGGCCAAATGGTCAACGAGCGTCCTTGTTCAAAATGTCATGGTGAGGGCAAAATTGTTTCCGAGCCTTGTAAAGAATGCCGCGGCAGAGGCACTAAAAAGAAAAATAAGCATTTGAAAGTGAAGGTTCCCGCAGGCGTTGATAACGGTTCTAGACTGCGCGTAGCAGGCGAGGGTGAAGCCGGTGCTAAGGGCGGACCCAGCGGCGATTTGTACGTATATCTGTACGTTAAGCAGCATAAATTCTTTGACCGCGATGGCACAACGGTTATTTGTGAAGTGCCAATCAACATTGTACAGGCAACTTTGGGCGCCGAGGTAAAAATTCCTACCTTGGATGGTCAAGTGACCATGAAGGTTCCGGAAGGTACTCAGCCAGGCAAGGTATTGCGTTTAAAAGGCAAAGGTATTCCCAGCCTGCGTGGCGGTATGCGCGGCGACCAGCTTGTTCGTATTAAGGTAGTGGTTCCTACCAAATTGAACGATAAGCAAAAGGATGCTTTGCGCGCTTTTGAAGCCATTAGCAAAGATAATATCAACCCGGAAGAAAAAAGCTTCCTCAATAAAATTAAAAATCTTTTTAAATAAAAAATACGAAAAAAATCGACCTGTTAGGGCTAAAAATTCCTGACAGGTCGACTTTTTTGTTGCTGAAAATAAAAAAACAGGCACATCTTCCTCTTAATGCGCCTGTTAGTAAAAGGTAGGCTTTACGCCTAATGCTGTAAGCAAATGTCTTACCTTTGCTTTATTTATATTTTATGCTAGAAAAATACTTTCAGCCGTTGCAAAAGCAACATTTTTCAAGCCTGTGCTGCTTTCTTTATTTACATAATACTTTTTAAAATTATGAGATTGATAATATAAAAATATTTACTAGTCATAATTATCGTGCTTGAACGATAATTAATTTATTTATAGATAAAATTTCATATTGATAACGGAAGAAACTTACTTAATACTTATTTTAATTACAAAAGGTTTACAGTCAACTTTCCTTTTGGCATAATAAAATTAGATCAAGAAAAGGCAAAGGTGATGGTGGCAATGGTAGCCAAAATTTATTCGACCAATTATTGGGAAAATCCCTTATTTAATGGATTGGGGCGGGACGAAATTAATGAGGTTCTGCAAAAGTTTCATGGCTTAATCAAGCATTTTCCTAAATCAGATTATATTTATCTGGCTGGTGACTGCTTAGAAAGCTTGTGCGTAGTGTTGGACGGAACAGTACAGATGATTAAAGAGGATATTTGGGGAGAAAAATCCATTATCGCTAATTTGGGAGCAGGCTCCGTATTTGCCGAAAATTTTTTGGGCAGGTTGGGGGATCGCAGCGTAGTAAGCTACTTTGTCGCCAGCGACAGCGAGGTGCTGATGCTGCCCCTAGGGCGTATGCTGTCTGATAATAGTAACAGCGAAGCCAGCAGACGGTTGATGTGCAATATTGTTTCGGTTTTGGCAGATAATAACACTAGACTGATTGAAAAAACAGAGATTTTGTGCAAAAAAACCTTACGCGGCAAAATATTAGCGTATTTTGAGCAGGAAGCGCGTTACAGCGGCAGCAGAAAATTTACTATTCCCTTTAACCGCACAGATTTGGCTAATTATCTTGACGCCGACCGCAGCGCGCTGACTAGGGAGCTGACGCGAATGCGTGACGATGGTTTGATTGACTTTGAAAAAAATACCTTTGAGCTTTTTATTGATGAGCATGGTGAAAAAATTAAATAGAGATATTTGCTTGCCGCAAAACTGCCGGTTTAAATACGGTGTTTTGCGGCAAGTTTTTTATTGGTGATTTATAAATATACTTTGCCAGTGAGTTGTGCCCCTTACGGAAATTTGTTGCTGCTTGCGGGGTTAAAAAATTAAAATAAGCTAAAAAAGTTTAATAATAAAATTGTAAAATAATACAAGAATTTGTGTAAATAAAGTTTATGTAATTTTCTGACATATATGCCGCTGCTGTTGCGGCAGACACAAAAGCTTCAAAATGATTATGCTAGTATATAGGTAACGGAAAATATTGGTTAAAGGTAAAGCTTAACCATATATTGGCCGAAATATTTTTAAAGGAGGAGCTTTTATGTCCCCTGCAATTAAGTGTTTAATTCTTTTGGCAGTAGTTGCGTTATTTTTTGTAACAGAACTTATTCCTTTGGCAATTACTGCTACTGCCGGCGCTGTAGCCTGCGGTTTATTGGGCCTGATTCCTGCTAAACAAGTATTCAGCGGCCTGTCAAATTCTACCGTAGTTTTATTTGCCGGCATGTTCGTCGTTGGCGCTGCCATGTTTTACACCGGCCTGGCGCAAGAAATCGGCAACAAGGTTGTAAAAATGGTTGGTACCGGTGAAAATAGCTTGATGTTCGGCCTGATGATGGTTGGCACACTGCTTTCATCCGTTTTATCTAACACCGGTACTGCTGCCTGCCTTTTGCCCGTAGCTTTAGGTATTTGTGCATCTGCAAAGATTCCGGCTTCCCGCCAGCTGATGCCTTTGGCATTTGCCTGTGGTTGGGGCGGTATCATCACCATGGTTGGCACGCCGCCTAATATTATTGCTACCGGCGCTTTAAGTGCTGCCGGACTGCCGACTTTTGGTTTCTTTGAATTTGCTTGGATTGGTATTCCTGTTTCCGTAGCAGGTATGCTCTACATGATGTTTATTGGCAAACATTTATTGCCTAAAGCAGAATTGAGTGCCGATCAGGAAATTGAGCAGGAAATTGAAGCTTCCAGCCATGATTCCAAAAAGCAAATTATTTCCGGCGTTATTTTGATTGCAGTTGTATTGGTAATGGCTCTTGGTATTAAAGGCGTAACCTTGGAAATGGCAGCTATTGTCGGAGCTTTGGTATGCGTTTTGACCGGCTGCCTGACTGAAAAACAAGCTTATGCATCTATTGACTGGGTAACAATTTTCCTGTTTGCCGGTATGATGCCTGTTTCCACCGCTATGGATAAGACCGGCGCTGGTAAACTTATTGCTGAATGGACCGTTGGCTTGATGGGCGGTTCTCCTTCTCCTATGGTAGTAACTGCCGTACTGTTTGCTTTAAGCTGTATTTTAACTCAGTTTATGTCTAATACTGCATCTGCAGCTTTGCTGTGCCCGATTGGCATTGCAATTTCCAAACAACTGGGAGCTGACCCGAAAGCAGTTTTGATGGCTATTGCCGTTGCTGCTTCCTGTGCATTTGCAACTCCTGTTGGTACTCCTCCTAACACCTTGGTTCTTGGCCCTGGCAACTACAAATTTATGGATTATGTAAAAGCCGGTACAGGCTTAGTGCTGGTATGCTTCGTTGTGTCCTTGGTAGTAATTCCTATGGTATGGCCGTTTTTCCCTGGCAAATAAGTAGTTTGCTATAAAATAAGGCAAATAATAATTAAAAAACTAAAAAAAGCAAAATACGCGTCGTGCTTTCAGGTGCGACGCGTATTTTTGTTGCTTAAGCAACAGAAGTTTTCGTAAAATGCTGTTATGATTATTGCAGTTAAAATTTTAGTAAGTTATTTAATTTTTAAAAGTAAATTATGCACTTTGAAAAGTTAATAAAGCTTTCGATATATGGTGTCCTTAGGGACATTATATATAAATATTTTTTAAAGGAGGAACTTTAAATGTCCCCAGCAATTAAATGTTTAATTCTGTTGGCTGTAATTGCGTTATTATTCGTAACCGAACTTATTCCCCTCGCAGTTACTGCTACCGCTGGCGCCATTGCCTGCGGTCTGTTAGGCTTGATTCCTACTAAACAAGTATTTAGTGGCTTGTCTAACTCTACCGTAGTTTTGTTCGCCGGCATGTTCGTAGTTGGTGCAGCAATGTTCTACACTGGCTTGGCTCAAGCAATTGGTAACACCGTTGTTAAAATGGTTGGTACCGGTGAAAACAGCTTGATGTTTGGTCTGATGATCGTTGGTACTCTGCTGTCCGCAGTATTGTCCAACACCGGTACTGCTGCCTGCCTGCTGCCTGTTGCTTTGGGTATTTGCTCTTCTGCAAAAATCCCGGCTTCCCGTCAGCTGATGCCTTTGGCATTTGCCTGCGGTTGGGGCGGTATCATCACCATGGTTGGTACACCGCCTAACATTATCGCTACCGGTGCTATGACTGCTGCTGGTCTGCCTCCCTTTGGTTTCTTTGAATTTGCTTGGATTGGTATTCCTGTTTCCGTAGCAGGTATGCTCTACATGATGTTTGTCGGCAAATATTTGCTGCCGAACAAACAACTGGATGCTGACCAAGAAATCGAGCAAGAAATCGAAGCTAACGAAACCTCTAAAAACAAGATGATCATTTCCGGCGTTATTCTGATTGCAGTTGTACTGGTAATGGCTCTTGGCATTAAAGGTATAACCTTGGAAATGGCTGCTGTTATTGGCGCATTGATTTGCGTTCTGACTGGCTGCCTGACTGAAAAACAAGCTTATGCTTCTATCGACTGGGTAACCATTTTCCTGTTCGCAGGTATGATGCCCGTATCCTCCGCTATGGATAAAACCGGCGCCGGCAAACTTATCGCTGAATGGACCGTTGGTCTGATGGGCGGTTCTCCGTCTCCGCTGGTTGTAACCGGTGTTCTGTTCATTCTGTCTTGCGGTTTGACTCAATTTATGTCCAACACTGCATCTGCAGCTCTGCTGTGCCCGATTGGTATTGCAATTTCCAAACAACTGGGCGCTGACCCGAAAGCAGTTCTGATGGCTATTGCCGTTGCTGCTTCCTGCGCATTTGCAACTCCTGTTGGTACTCCTCCTAACACATTGGTACTTGGCCCTGGCGGATACAAATTCATGGACTATGTAAAAGCTGGTACCGGCTTGGTTCTGGTAGCTTTCGTAGTTTCTTTGGTTGTAATTCCTATGGTATGGCCGTTCTTCCCTGGTAAATAAGGGTAAAACAACAAAAGCCTGTCGCTTTAAGCGGCAGGCTTTTTTGTGCTGTAAAATTTATCTTTTCATTTTTACATCAATCTCAAACAGGCGAGACCAAGGAAAGCTTAGCTTAAATTGACTGCTTTTGGTGATATCATACTGCGCAGCCAAGCTTTCGCATTCGTGGGTGATATATTGCAGAATAGGTTTGGCGGCTGTGCCTAAGTCGTACTTCATATCTTCGCGATTGTGCTTTTCCAGCTCGCTGCTGATTTTGCGGCGGGCGTTGCTTTGGTAATACCAATCGTCAATGAGCCGCTGACGCAGCAGCAGTTTGCGCTCGTTCTCGTTCATGGAAGAAGCAAGCAGACCTTGAGCAATGGCATAGCCTACGGCATTATCGGCAGTGTTCCAGCCGTTGTAGGCTGCCAGCTTGGGCATATATTGGCTGCGCGCCAAAATATTCATAAAGCCGTTGTCAGCGCCGTTGGAATAACTGATATCGGCTAAGGAAACTTGTCTGCCGTCAGCTAAATGCTGTTCAAGAGTATTTAAAAAATTTTTGTTGGCTATGGAAGCGAAAAATTGATTATCGTCGGCGGTGGAATCCTTGACTATACCGTCCTGCGGCGTATTTAAAGCTAAAATTAAATCGGCAGTTTGAGCGGAATTGGTCTGCACCGCACCAGCGGCAATAATTTGCTGAGGCACGGAATCCTGCAAACGGGCGTCGCTGTACTGGGGCAGAGTGGCTGCGCCTGCGCCGGGGCTGTACAAGGAAAAAATACTGGGCTGTTTGGCCAAAGCTTCGTTATAAGCGCGCACCAAAAGCAAAAGTCCCAGCTGATCCACACCGTCCAGAATTTGAAAGCTTTGCGGCGCCATGTCAAAGGTGGCAAGATGCAGCTGCCGCGCTTCCATGTGGGTGGAGGATAGGGGCGCGTTATCGTCCTTGCCGATTGCTAAATAGTGAAATTTGCCGCTGCGCGCCATGTGGGTCAGCTCTTGATTAACTTGCAGATTTTTTTCGCGGCGCGTCAGCCAGTCGGCGAGCTCTGCTTGGGGCAGATTGCACTCTAAGGCTTGCTTTTTCAGTCGCTCTGCAGGCGTCAGCTTGTTTTGCTCCTCTTTATCCAAAAGCTGGCTGTAAGCAAAAATACTGGGGCCGATTTTAGCGTAATAGGGAGGCTCCACGCGGCCTTGACTGGCGCGGGGCGTGCGCATAACCGTGGAAAAAGCGTATAATTTAATGGGCAGCGAGGCTTTTAATTCATAAAGGCGCTGCAAACGCCGGTCAAGCTGTTCTTTAGTAATGTGGTGGGTACGGCTGGCCACAAGTCCGCCGTAGAGCAAACTGTCCGTACTGATAACAGCCGCGTCGGCTTTGGGAGCTTTGGTTTCCAGCCATTCCCAAATGCCTTCGGGATTGCCGTTGCGGTCGTTGGCGGCAATAAATTTTTCCGGCGGCAGAATAATTTTGCAGTCCGCAGCCTCCATAGTTTCTTTAACATAATCGACGCAGACGGGACGATTATCCAGCGGAACATATAATAACGTTAATTTTTTAGCGCTGGCGGTTGCAGGCAGCAGGCCGGCGGCGCATAAAGCTAGAGCCAAAATATACTTGCAGTGTAATTTTTTCAGCATATAAGCCTGCTCCTTTCCTCAAAGTAAAATAAAAGCTTTATCTATTATACAATATAAAATCTTTTTTTACCAGTGAAACCTTGACAAGGTTTAGAAGTGTGCTATAATTACAGCATAGGTTAAAAAAGTAAAGGTAATGCGAAGGAACTGCCGTCGTCCTAATCCTCACAGAAAATGCTGCCGCGGCTGAGAGCAGCAGGGTAATACGATTGGCGTACCGCCTTCAAACTGACTGCGGAAAGCGTTTGCGAGTATGCCAGTCCGTATTATCGGCGTTAACGATACCGAGTGGGCGTATGTCACTACATATGTCAATGAGGGTGGAACCGCGGATAACTCCGTCCCTTTGGTGAGGGATCGGGGTTTATTTTTTTGCTCCGCCTCACATTGTTCAGATACATGTTATAGGAGGAAATGAAAAATGTCTGAAGAAAACAAATTTAGCTTTGAAAACAAAGAATATCGCCAAACCTATTGGCACACCTGCTCCCATGTACTGGCGCAGGCTATGAAAAGATTGCACCCCGATGTTAAGCTAGCCATTGGCCCCAGCATTGATAACGGTTTTTATTATGATTTCGATACTCCGGCGCCGTTTACTCCCGAAGATTTAGCAGCACTGGAAGCAGAAATGCGCAAAATCTGTAAGGAAAAAATTAAATTGGAACGCTTTGAGCTGCCCCGCGCCGAAGCTATCAAATTTATGGAAGAAAAAGAAGAGCCGTATAAAGTAGAATTGATTAACGATTTGCCGGAGGACGCTGTTATCAGCTTCTACAAGCAAGGCGATTTCACCGATTTGTGCGCCGGACCTCATTTGGATTCCACCGGACGCATTAAAGGCAACGCTATTAAACTGACCTCCGCTACCGGCGCTTACTGGCGCGGCGATTCCAACCGCAAAATGCTGCAGCGCATTTACGGCGTAGCTTTCCCCAAAAAGGAAGAGCTGGACGCATATTTGGAGCAGCAGGCTGAAGCTTTAAAACGTGACCACAACAAATTGGGACGCGATTTGGAATATTTTACTACCGTTGATTATATCGGTCAAGGCTTGCCGATTTTGCTGCCGAAAGGCGCGCGTGTTATCCAGCTTTTGCAGCGCTGGATTGAAGATGTGGAGCAAAAACGCGGTTATCTGCTGACCAAAACTCCGCTTATGGCAAAACGCGATTTGTACCGCATTTCCGGTCACTGGGATCATTATTTGGACGGTATGTTTATTTTGGGTGATCCTCATGATGAAACTAAAGAGTGCTTCGCTCTGCGTCCTATGACCTGTCCGTTCCAATATCAGGTATTTTTAAATCGTCAGCGTTCCTACCGCGAGCTGCCCATGCGTTTGGGTGAAACCTCCACCTTGTTCCGCAACGAGGACAGCGGCGAAATGCACGGCTTAATCCGCGTGCGTCAATTTACTATTTCCGAAGGTCATTTAATTCTGCGTCCTGACCAATTAGAGGAAGAATTTAAAGGCTGTTTGGATTTGGCTAAATATTGCTTGGATACTGTTGGTATGCTGGATAAATGTACCTTCCGTTTCTCCCAATGGGATCCTGCTAACCCGAATAATAAATACGAGGGCACTGCAGAGCAATGGGAGCATGCACAAAGTGTTATGCAAAAAATTCTCGATGATTTGGGCGTAGAATATGAAGTTGGCATTGATGAAGCTGCGTTCTATGGTCCGAAGCTGGATATTCAGTTCCACAATGTATTTGGCAAGGAAGATACCATTGTAACCATTCAAATTGATATGCTGCTGGCAGAAAAATTTGGCATGTATTATGTTGATGAAAACGGCGAGAAAAAGCTGCCTTATATTATTCACCGTACTTCCTTGGGCTGCTATGAGCGCACCTTGGCTTATCTGATTGAAACCTACGCCGGCGCGCTGCCCACTTGGATGGCTCCGGAGCAGGTTCGTTTCCTGCCTGTAACCGACAGAGCAGTGGATTACTGCAAGGATTTGGCTGCTAAGCTGGAAGTTGACGGCTACCGCGTAACCGTGGACGCCCGCAACGAAAAAATCGGCAAGAAGATTCGCGAAGGACAGTTGGAAAAGGTTCCGTATATGCTGGTAGTCGGCGACCGTGATATGGAAAACGGCACTGTTTCGCCGCGTAACCGCGCAGAAGGCGACATGGGCGCAATGAGCTTTGCAGATTTTGAGGCTATTCTTAAAGAGGTTGTTGAGTCTAAAGCGAAAAAATAATTTTTGAGCTAAAATGTAAAAATAAGACTTCATTCAGGGTAAAAGCTGGATGAAGTCTTTTTTTCTTTAATTTAATTTTGATTTTTAGATAGGCGTTCATGCGAACGCGCGGCGTGTCTTTCTTGCATCTTCTTTCAGTTATGAAAGAAGATGGTATAGATTTAGCCGTAACGCAGTCACGCCGAACAAAACATAATCCCGCAAATCTTATAATTTTTTCATGCTTCTGCCACATTATTTAATTAAAAAAGCTTGCCAAATACGCCGTATCATTTTATAATAAAAACAGATATTATGAGCTGGTACTAAAAGCGGGTGAAGTGATGAATTCTTCTAAAAAGTTAATACGTCACAAAAACTTAAAAAAGCTGCTGCGTGATAATCCTTTCAGTACGGATGAACAGCTGGCGCAGCTATTGTCAGTCAGCGTGCAGACTATTCGCCTTGACCGGGTAACCTTGGGCATTCCGGAGCTGCGCGCCAGAACGCGTACTATGGCTGAGGATGCCCAAACGAAGGTGCGCGCCATTGACAAAAAGGATATTGTAGGCGAGCTTTTGGATTTGGAACTGAATAAATCGGGAATTTCTACCCTGAAAATTTCTCCTGATATGGTGCTGGAAAAAACCGGCATTGCCCGCGGCTATTATATGTTTGCTATGGCCAATACCTTGGCTTTGGCAGTTGTGGACGCCGAAAAAGCGCTTACGGCTGTGGGAAACGTTAAGTACAAGGTGCCTGTAAGTGCCGGAGCCGTTTTGGTGGCCAAAGCAGAGGTAACGCTCAAAAGAATAGATAAATATTATATTTTTGTTACGATTAAAAGTAACAGTGAAGAGGTATTTCGCGCAAAATTCATTATTGTTTCCATGGATAAGCGTGCTAAATAGAGTGTATTGAGAAAGGAAGCAGGAAGCATGAAAATCGCAGTAGACGTTATGGGTACCGATTATGGTCCCAAAGAACTTGTCTTAGGCGCTGTAAATGCGGTTAAGGCATACGGCTGTGAAACGGTGCTGGTGGGAGACGAAAAAATTATTAGAGAGCTGCTGGTAGAATATCACGCGGATAAAAATGAGAAGATAACCATTCATCACGCCGGCGAAGTAATTGCTATGAACGAGCATCCTGCTATTGCTGTAAAATCTAAAAAGGATGCTTCTATTGTGGTAGCTGCTAAGCTGCTAAGAAATAAAGAGTGCGACGCGCTGGTTTCGTCAGGCAGCACAGGCGCTGCTGTGGCGGCGGCCCTGTTTGGCGTAGGACGCATTAAGGGCGTGGAGCGGCCTGCTATTGCAACGCCTATTCCCAGCCTCAAAGGCACTACGGTGGTTTTAGACAGCGGCGCTAAGGTTGACGCTAAACCTGTGCATATGCTGCAGAGTGCAGTAATGGGAACAGTGTATGCAGAAAAAATTTTAAAAATTTCTGCGCCGCGGGTAGGACTTTTGAACATCGGTGAAGAAGAAACTAAGGGTAATGAACAAGCTTTGGCAGCATATCCTTTGCTGAAGCAGACCCAAACAATAAAATTCATTGGTAATGTGGAAGGACGCGACATTAACAAGGGTACTGTGGATGTAGTTGTCTGCGACGGCTTTGTCGGCAATGTGGTGCTGAAATTTGGCGAGGGTTTGGCTAATGCCATTATGACGCTGGTTAAGGAAGCCATTATGAACGGCGGCTTTTTGGCAAAGCTGGGAGGCCTTTTGATTAAACCGGCACTGAAGCCTGTAAAGAAGCGTCTTGACCCGGCAGAATACGGCGGCGCGCTGCTGTTAGGCATTCGCGCTCCCTTTATTATCTGTCACGGCAGCTCTAAGGCTAAGGCCATTACCAATGCGATTCGCGTTGCTATGGATTTTGCCGAGCAGGATGTCGTCAGCATTATAGCGAAAAAAATTGCTGAAACCAAAAGAAATGAGGAAATAGATAAATGACAAGAGCAGTTGGTATTTTAGGCGTAGGACATTATGTTCCTGAAAAAATTCTTACTAATTTTGATTTAGAAAAGATGGTTGATACTAGTGACGAATGGATTACCGAACGTACCGGTATCAAACAGCGTCATATTGCCGCCCCCGAAGAAGCAACTTCTGATTTGGCATATAATGCTGCCGTAGCTGCTTTGGCTGACGCAGGCGTTAAGGCCGAGGAGCTGGATTTGGTTATCGTAGGCACTGCGTCCTCCGACCATATTTTCCCCTCTACCGCTTGCTTGGTGCAGGCGCGTCTGGGAGCGAAAAATGCGGCTGCTTTTGATTTGGCTGCCGGCTGCAGCGGTTTTGTTTACAGCCTGGCAGTTGCCAGCCAAATGGTAAAAACCGGCTTGTATAACAAAATTTTGATTATCGGCGCAGAAACTCTTTCCCGCATTATGAACTGGCAGGACAGAAATACCTGCGTGCTTTTCGGCGACGGCGCCGGCGCGGCAGTTGTAGGCGAGGTTGAAGAAGGCTACGGCGTTTTGGGTATTGACATGGGCGCTGACGGTAACGGCGGTAAATATTTGGTACAGCCTGCCGGCGGCAGCCGCAATCCTGCCAGCCACGAAACCGTAGACGCTAACGGGCATACCATTCATATGAACGGTACCGAGGTGTTTAAGTTTGCTATTCAAATAATGGGCAAAACCGCTAAACGCGCTTTGGCTAATGCAGGCATGAAGCCGGAAGAGCTGGACATGCTGTTCCCCCATCAGGCAAATCTGCGTATTATTACTTCTGCTGCTAAGCGTTTAAAGCTGCCTATGGATAAGGTTTGGGTTAACGTTGATAAATATGCCAACACTTCCGCAGCTTCCATTCCTATCGCTTTGTGCGAAGCGCAGGCAGCAGGCAAGCTCAAAAAAGGCGACAACATTATTTTGGACGGTTTTGGCGCCGGTCTGACTTGGGCTTCCATCGTTCTGAAATGGAGCAAATAATATTTTTGCATTTAGTATAGAAGGTTTTGCAATTAGCTAGTATAATTAAAGAAAGCGAGGATTTTCCCATGAGCAAGATTGCGTTTGTATTTCCGGGACAAGGTTCCCAAACTGTAGGTATGTGCAAGGCATTTTATGATGAATATGCTGTTGTTAGAGAAATTTTTGAAGAAGCAGACGATGCTTTAGGCTATTCTATCAGCAAAATGTGCTTTGAAGGTCCGGCGGAAGATTTAAAGCTTACTGCCAACACTCAACCGGCAATTTTAACTGTCAGCACCGCTTGCGGCGCAGTATTGAAAGAACACGGCATTAGCTGCGATGTAGCTGCAGGCCACAGCTTGGGCGAATATTCCGCTTTGGTAAATGTTGGCGCTATGAAATTTGCCGACGCTGTTGTGGCAGTACATAAACGCGGTCAATTTATGCAGGAGGCCGTTCCCGTAGGTGAGGGCAGCATGGCTGCTGTTTTGGGCTTAGAAAGCGAAAAAATTGTAGAAATCTGCAAGGCTGTGGAAGCGCAAATGGGCGCTGCAGTGCAGGCTGTAAACTTTAACTGCCCCGGTCAAGTAGTAATTGCCGGCGCTGTTGCTCCTGTGAACAAGGCTATTGAAGAATTAAAGGCTGCCGGTGCTAAACGTGCCGTTCTGCTGCCGGTAAGCGCTCCTTTCCACAGCACCTTGATGCAGCCCGCTGCTAACCGTTTGGCAGAGGTTTTGGCTCCTATGGACATTAAAGATATTGTAATTCCCGTGGTTGCTAACGTAACTGCTCAAGAAGTTGTAAGCGGCGCAGAAATTAAAAAGCTGTTGATTAAACAGGCTGCTAGTCCCGTACTTTGGGAAACTTCTGTCCGCAATATGGTTGCAAATGGCGTAGATACCTTTGTTGAAGTTGGTCCCGGCAAGGTACTCACCGGCTTTACCAAAAAGATTGCTAAGGGCATGACTGCTTTGAATGTAGAAGATCCAGCAAGTTTAGAGAAAACATTGGCAGCTTTAAAAGCGTAAATTATATTGAATAATAAAATTCGTCACAATGCTTAGAGTGTGACAGATGCGAGCAAAGGCGAGGACGGTGTATGAATAATACTCCTAGGAGCCTTTGCGAAGCAGATGGTGCGCTATAAGCATTGCCTATGGGAAGAAAGGAAACTTATATGAAACTTGAGGGTAAAAAAGCACTAGTAACCGGCGCATCCCGCGGTATAGGCCGTGCTATCGCTTTGGCATTGGCTGCCGAAGGCGCTGACGTAGTAGTAAACTATGCCGGCAGCGAAGCGGCTGCTAAAGAGGTCGCTGCCGAAATTGAAGCTATGGGCCGTAAGGCTATGGTGTTGCAGGCCGATATTTCTTCTAATGAAGCAGCAGGCGCTATGGTAGACGCAGTTGTAAAAGAATTTGGACGCATTGATATTTTGGTTAACAATGCCGGTATCACCCGCGACGGTCTTTTAATGCGTATGAAAGAAGAAGATTGGGACGCAGTTTTGACTACCAATCTGAAAGGCGTGTTTAACTGCACTAAAGCTACTGTCAAATATATGATGAAGCAAAAAGCCGGTCGTATCGTGAGCATCAGTTCCGTTGTGGGCTTGATGGGCAACGCAGGACAAGCTAACTATGCTGCTGCTAAGGCAGGCGTTTTAGGCTTTACCAAAGCCGTAGCTAAAGAGGTTGCTGCTCGCGGTATTACCGTTAACGCTGTTGCTCCCGGCTTTATTAAAACCGATATGACTGCCGTTCTTTCTGAAAAGGTAGTTGAAGGTATGCTGAATACTATTCCTTTACATAAATTAGGTGATCCCAGCGATATTGCCAAGGCTGTTGTCTTTCTTGTGAGCGACGACGCCCAATATATAACCGGACAGACTTTACATGTCGACGGTGGTATGGTAATGTAATAGGGCAACATGCAAATTTTGCCAAGTGGAAGGAGGTGAATCGTAATGAGCACTTTCGAAAAAGTAAGAGATATCACTGTTGAGCAATTGAGCGTTGACGCTGACGACGTAAAGATGGAATCCGCTTTCATCGATGATCTCGGCGCTGACTCCCTCGACATCGTTGAGCTGATCATGGCTTTTGAAGAAGAATTCGGTGTTGAAATTCCTGATGAAAAAGCTGAAAAGATTCGTACTGTAGCTGACGCTGTTAAGCTGCTGGATGAAGAAAAATAATGCTTTACCTAGCTTGGTGTAGGGAGCCCTTTGGCGGGCTCCCGGGCACAAGCTATGTTAGTCCTGAAATGGGGGATATTTGTTGAAACTACCAGTGCTGAAAATCGGTAAGCTTGTTGCCGAGGTGCCGATTGTACAAGGAGGCATGGCTATTAGGCTGTCAACTGCCCGTTTGGCAGCGGCTGTGGCGAAAGAAGGCGGTATCGGTCTTATTGCTGCATCCGGTATGAGTTGTGATGAGCTGCGCAAAGAAATTCGTTTAGCACGAGCATTGACCGGCGGTAAGGGAATTGTCGGTATCAACTGCATGTTTGCAGCCAGAGCTTTTTTAGACCTAATTACTACTGCCGCACAAGAGAAAATTGATTTAATCGTAGCCGGCGCCGGTTTTTCAAGAGATATTTTTGCCGTCGGACGAAAATATGGTGTTGAAGTTGTACCTATCGTATCTTCTGTGAAACTGGCTAAAATATCTGAAAAGCTGGGTGCATCTGCTATTGTAGTAGAGGGTACTGAAGCAGGCGGTCATCTTGGTACCCAACAGTCAATTAAAGAAATTCTTCCGGAGATTGTTAAATCCGTTAATATACCGGTTATTGCCGCAGGCGGCGCAGTATGCGGACAAGATGTGGCAGACCTTTTGAATTTAGGTGCCAGCGGCGTGCAGATGGGCAGTCGTTTTGCTGCTAGTGAGGAATCTAACGGTGCATCGGCCCTGAAAGAATTTTATTTGAAAATGACAAAAGAAGATGTTGTGCAGATTGATAGTCCCGTAGGCTATAAGGGACGCGCTATCCGCAATCCTTTTGCGCAGCTGTCTTTGGAAAATAGAGCTCCCAAACCCCAACAATGTGATTTATGCTTGAAGCACTGTACTCACAGCTTCTGTATTATCCGCGCCCTTACAAGAGCGCAGCAGGGCGATGTGGAGACAGGCCTGGTATTTACCGGCGCTAATATGTGGAAAATCAAAGAGATTCTGCCTGTAAAAGAAATTTTCCGCAGAATCAAAGAAGATATTGCAAAAATTTAACTACGAGGTGAAAAATTTTGAGTAAAAGAAGAGTTGTAGTAACTGGTCTTGGCCCTGTAACTCCTATCGGTATCGGCAAGGAGATTTTTTGGAGCAATCTGACTGCCGGCAAATCCGGTATTGGCCCCATCACTCAATTTGATACTGAAGGCTTCACTGTAAAAATTGCTGCTGAAGTCAAGGATTTTGATTACACTGCTTACATTGATAAAAAAGAAGGTAAACGCATGGATCGCGTTACCCAACTGGCAGTTACTGCCGCAAAATTGGCAGTAGAAGATGCTGCTTTGGATATGAGCAAGGAAAATGCTCTGCGCTGCGGCGTTTGCGTTGGCAGCGGCATTGGCGGCATTCATACTTTCTTGGATCAATCCTTGAAATACGGCGCTAAAGGCCCTTCCAAAATCAGCCCCTTCTTTATTCCTATGGAAATCCCTAACATGTCCGCCGGTCAAATTGCTATTGCGCTTGGCCTGAAAGGACCTAACACTGCGATTGTTACTGCCTGCGCAACCGGTACCAACTGCATTGGCGACGCTCTGCGCACCATTCAATACGGTGATGCCGACGTAATGCTGGCAGGCGGCACCGAAGCTGCCGTTTCTCCGGTAGCTATTGCCGGCTTTGCCAACATGAAAGCCTTGTCCACTAACAACGATCATCCGGAACAAGCTTCCTGCCCCTTTGATAAAAAACGCGACGGCTTTGTTTTGGGCGAAGGTGCCGGTGTAATTGTTTTGGAAGAGCTGGAGCACGCCAAGAAACGCGGCGCTCACATTTATGCCGAGCTGGTTGGCTTTGGCATGAACTGCGACGCTTACCATATTACTGCTCCCGACCCAACCGGTGAAACTCCGGCTGCCTGCATTCAGTCCGCTATTGACGATGCCGGCGTAAAACCGGAAGAGGTTGATTATATCAACGCTCACGGTACTTCTACTCACCGCAACGATTTGGGTGAAACCATTGCTTTCAAAAAAGTTTTTGGCGATCATGCTTATGAACTGAGCATCAGCTCCAATAAATCCATGATCGGTCACTTATTGGGCGCTGCCGGCGGTGTAGAAGCTATTGCTACCGTTATGACCATTGAAAACAATCTTGTTCCGCCTACCATTAACTATCAGGATAAGGATTTGGACGATCCGGAAGGCGTTTTGGATTTGGATTATACTCCTAACGTTGCCCGTGAAAAGGTTGTTAATGTGGCTTTGAGCGATAACTTAGGCTTTGGCGGTCATAACGCGGCTATCGTATTTAAAAAATACGTTGACTAAAGGTGAGATGATGGCTATGCAGGAGAAACGTAAGCAGAAGCTGCTCAGCTTTTGCGATAGTTTGGGCATCCACATGCAGGATTTAAAGCTGCTGGATATGGCACTGACCCACACCTCCTTTGCTCATGAGGCCAAGCAGTATCCAAAACCTCAGCATAACGAGCGCATAGAGTTTTTAGGAGATTCCGTGCTCAGCGTTATTGTCAGTACCTATATGTATAACAATTTTCCTGCGTTGGCAGAGGGACAGCTTACCAAACTGCGCGCTCATTTAGTGTGCGAAGCGTCGCTTTATGAATATGCACAAAAAATTCATTTGGGCGAACTGCTGCTTTTGGGCAAGGGTGAGGAGCTAAGCGGAGGCAGAGAACGTGCCTCTATTTTAGCCGATGCCTTTGAATCGGTATTGGGTGCTATTTATTTAGATCAGGGCTTTGTTGTAGCGCAGAATTATCTTTTGCACATGATGCAGCCGGAAATTGATTACATATGCCGTAACGGTATTTATAATGATTATAAAACTCGCTTGCAGGAGTTTTTGCAGCGGGATGGCGATGTAGAGATTTCTTATCAGCTGCTTGGCAGCAGCGGGCCGGAGCACAATAAAATTTTTCTCTCCGAGGTTTTAGTGGAGGGTAAGGTTATTGGTGAGGGTCAGGGACGCACCAAAAAGGATTCTGAACAGCATGCAGCAGAGCAGGCTTTAAAAAAGCTGCATGTACTGCCTAAGGAATAATTTAATAATGTTACAAAATAAACGTCTCAAGGTTTTTAAACGAGCTTTGAGGCGTTTTTGTTTACAAAATCTTACTCTTGATGATAAAATTAAATTGTTATTAGCCGACTAGGCATTTGTATTTGAAAGAGGGGATTTATTATGGAATTTAAACTATGGAATATTTTGCAGGAATTGCAATCTGATGCGTATGAATGGGTGGAGCTTTCTCACTCGCTAAATAATACTAGTCCTTATTGGGGAGGTATTCCCGCAGGCAGCGTTGAGCTGGGAAAAACTGTTTTTGATTGGGGCAACCCAATGCTGGAATGCTTGATCCAAACCTTTAAATTTCCCGGACAGTTTGGTACGCATATAGACTTTCCGTCCCACTTTGTCAAAGGCGCTGCTTCTTCCGAGGCTTTTGGCGCTAATAATATGCTGATGCCCTTGTGTGTAATTGACATTACGGAAAAAGTTGCGCAGGACGTGCATTACGCTGTAACCGTTGCGGATATTAAGGACTACGAAGCAAAATACGGAGCTATTCCCGACGGCGCGTTTGTAGCTTTGCGCACTGATTGGGCAAAAAATTGGCCTGATATGGATAAATTGAGCGGAATCGCAGCAGACGGCAGCGAAAATTTCCCCGGTTGGTCCCTGGAAGCTCTGCAATATATTTATGAAGAACGCAATGCTGCTGCTAATGGTCACGAAACCTTGGATACCGACGCCAGCGCTTTGGCAGCAGCTCAAGGAGATTTAGCCTGCGAGCGCTACGTTTTGGCTAAAGGCAAATTGCAAATTGAGGTGCTGGATAATTTGGACAAGGTTGCTCCGGCTGGCGCGCTGCTTTTCGCTGCCTGGCCGCGCATTGAAGGCGCTACGGGCTTGCCCGCACGCGTTTTAGCAATAACACCTAAGCAAAAATAGTTTAAAAATTTACAGCGTACATAAGCTAATGGCTTGTGTACGCTTTTTGTATGCGGAAGAAAAAAGTTGCTTTTAACAGCGCGCTTTTAACTTTTTTTGTTTCGTGATATAATATAATTTACTAATTGTTTATTAAAGAGGTGAAGCAAATGCAGTCACACTTTCTTATTATTACGGGTATGAGCGGTGCCGGAAAAACGCAGGTTGTCCGTACATTGGAAGATTTAAATTTTTTCTGCATAGATAATCTGCCGGCGACCTTGATTCCAAAATTTGCGGAGCTGTGCCGGCAAACGTCGGAGGATAAGGTTGCTTTAGTGGTGGATATTCGCGGCGGTCAATTTTTTGACAAGCTGCTGCAGGTGTTGGATGAAATCAAAGCCAGCGGCCAAAAATACGAGCTGCTTTTTTTAGATGCATCTGATGAAACCTTAGTGCGCCGTTATAAGGAAACCCGTCGCCGTCATCCTTTGGGCGAGCGCAATTCTTTGCTCAAAAATATTACTAACGAGCGCCTGCTTTTAGAGACATTGCGGGATGAAGCCACTTATATTATTGATACTTCGGCGCTTTCAACGGCGCAGCTCAAAGCAAAAGTGACGGAGCTTTTTGGCGAGGGCAGCTCTAAAGAGCGTATGGGTATTGTTATACGCTCCTTTGGCTTTAAACATGGCTTGCCCCTAGACAGCGATTTAGTTTTAGACGTGCGTTTTCTGCCTAATCCCTTTTATGTGGAAGAATTGCGCAGTCAGACAGGCAACGACCGTCCCGTAGCGGATTTTATCTGCCGCTATCCGCAGACCTTTCAGTATTTAAAGCTGGAGGAGCAGCTGCTGGAGTTTTTGGTGCCCCAGTATATTAACGAGGGTAAAGCGCAGCTGGTTATCAGCGTTGGCTGCACCGGCGGCCAGCACCGCAGCGTGTTTATTGCTAATAAATTGTACGATTTTCTGCGCGAACGTGGTTACAGCGTAGAAATTACGCATCGTGATATTCCCACTAAAAAATAGGGAGGACAGTATGGGTTGGATTAGTTGGCTGTGTCCCGGCATCAATTTAAAACGCTGGCTGCTGCTGTTTGCAGTGGGTGTTTTGCTGTGTGCTTTGGGACTGGCGATGGTTTTTAATTATCAGCTGATGGGTAGAGCGGAAGAGCTTTTGTTCCAAATGACCTATCTTACCACGGGCAGCTACTCGAATAATTTAGTTGTGGCTTTAGGCGTACTGTTTTTGCTGATTGGCTTTGGCGTAATGCTTTACGGTACCCGCCGCTTGATTAGCTCGGTGGTTTCCGTAGTTGTACCCGATAAAAACGGCTCGCTGATGGAAACAATTTTTATGCAGCGTAAGCTGACCAAGGGCCCTGCTATTACTGTGGTTGGCGGCGGCACCGGTTTATCAACCTTGCTGCGTGGCATGAAATATATTACCAATAATTGTACGGCGGTTGTTACTTCTGCTGACGACGGCGGTTCTTCGGGACGTTTGCGCAAAGAGTTGGGTATTATTCCTCCCGGAGATTTACGTAACTGTCTTACTGCTTTGGCAGACCGCGAGCCGTTAATGGAACGCTTGATGCAATATCGCTTTCAGGGCGATTCGCCGCTGGCAGGCCATTGCTTTGGCAATCTTTTTATTGCAGCTATGGCAGAGGCCGAGGGCGGTATGGAGGCCGGACTTAACGCTACCAGCCAAATTTTAAAGGTACGCGGCAGAGTGATTCCTTCTACGCTGGCAAATATTCAGCTGCAGGCGCAGATGCGAGACGGCAGTGTTGTTACAGGCGAATCGGAAATTCCCAAGGTGCGCAAGCGCATTGCGAAAATGATGATGCTGCCTCAGGATGCGCCGGCAACTCAAGGCGCGGTAGAAGCAATCACTAATGCGGACGTTTTGATTTTTGGCCCCGGCAGCTTGTACACCAGCGTTATTCCTAATCTTTTGGTGGACGGCATCCGTGAAGCAATTTTACAGTCCGGTGCTGTAAAAATTTATATCTGCAACGTAATGACGCAGCCCGGCGAAACCGATGGCTATGGCGCCTACGAGCATGTGCAGGCTTTAATCCGGCACATGGGAGCGCAGTTTTTGGATTACGTTATCGTCAACGATCAGGATATTACGGTAGAACAGCTGCGTCAATATAATGCCGAGGGTTCTATGCCAATTACGCCGGATATTGATAAAATTCGCAGCTTAGGCATTACGGTCGTGCCTGCGCGCCTCATCAGCAAGCACGATTTGGTGCGTCATGATCCGCGTAAGCTGGCGCGGGTTTTGATTGCGCTGATTTATCGTCTGCGCCTTTTTGGCCGCGGTATGCAGTTCTTTGATTATTTCTTTATGCGCCAGGGAATGCGCAAAATGAAACAGCAGGAAGAAAAATAATTAAGCAGGGTAAAGAAAGGAGGAGGCCGCATGTCTTTTTCCAATGATGTAAAAAATGAACTGTCCCGCATCGAAACTAACGACGCTGCGGGAGATAAGGCGGAGCTTTTGGGACTTTTGCGCATGAGCGGTGCAATTATTATCCGCGGTTTAAATGTAGGCATCCACTTTTCTACTGAAAATGCAGCCTTGGCTCGTCGAGTGCTGCACATGCTGAAAAATAATTACGAGGTACAGACGGAAGTGGTCATTACTCGCTCCCGACGTCTGAAAAAAAATAATCGTTATCAAGTGCACGTGGTGCCGGCGCCTAAGGTGAGTACGGCGCTGGAGGAGCTGCAGCTGTTGAGTATGGAAAGCGATTTAAAAAATCCTCTGCTTAATAGTCACAATTGTAAGCGCACCTATCTGCGCGGCGCCTTTTTAGGCGGTGGCAGCATCAGCCGTCCTGCCAGCGATTATCATTTGGAAATGGTCACCGGCAACGAAACCTTTGCTCAGACTATTATTAAGGTTATGCATAGCTTTTCCATGAAGGCTAAGCTGACGGACAGAAAAAACGAATACATTGTCTATTTGAAAGACGGCGAAAGTATTATCAATTTTCTTAATGTTATCGGTGCCCATAACGCCATGATGGAGCTGGAAAATGTGCGTATTGTTAAAGAAATGCGCAATAATGTTAATCGTGCGGTGAATTGTGAAACTGCCAATTTAAATAAGGTGGTAAAGGCCGCGGTACGCCAGGTAAGCTGTATTAAATATATTGACGCTCATGGAGGCATCGGCCAGCTGGAGCCAAATTTGCAGGAAATTGCGCGTCTGCGCTTAGAGCATCCGGATGTTTCCTTGAACGATTTAGCAGAATATACTGACGGCTTAGGAAAATCCGGTATTAATCACCGCCTAAAAAAATTGCAGGCTATTGCCGTGGGCTTGGGTATGGTTTTGGAGCAGGAAAATAAATGATGAAGAAAATAATTTATGGTTTGTTGGCGTTAGTGCTGGTATGTGGTTTAGTCGGTGCTGTCGTATGGCAGCTTAAAGGCAGTCAGTGGCGTGAGGAATATGCCGCTTACCGCAAAACCGGTGCGCCGATTTTAATGTATCACGCGGTGGGGACGGAATACGGCGAGGAGTGGCCTAAAAGCTTAATTATGCCGCCGCAGCTTTTTGAAGAGCATTTAAAATTTCTTAAAGAGCAAGGCTATACTATTGTCAGTGTGGAGCAGCTTGCTCACCGTTTGGAAAAAAATCAATCTGTTGATAAATATATAGCCTTGAGCTTTGACGACGGCTATAAGGATAATTACAACGTGGCTTTGCCTTTGCTGCAAAAATATGACGCTAAGGGCTCGTTTTTTGTTATCAACAAAGATATGGGCGACCAATATCACATGAACGAAGCGGAAATCAAGGAGCTGCTTGCTGCCGGTATGGAGCTTGGCTCTCACACTTACAGTCACAATCCGCTGGCAGATATTGAGCCTAAATATCTAGTTTGGGAGTTTGATACCTCTCGTTATTGGCTGAAGAAAAAATTTGACGGCTATATTGTGCGCACTTTGGCATATCCTAACGGCAGCTATAACAAGACGGTGATTGCCGCTGCCAAAAAATATGGCTTTTATCGTGCGCTGACAGGTCATATTGGTATTAACACTGCCGCTACCTATGCTGCCGCACCTATGGAAATGTATCGCGTAACCGTCGCTGATGACGGCAATGGCTTAGAGGGCTTCAAAAAGCGTTTGGAGCAGGCGTATTTTTTTGGCTTTTTGCAGACTAAAGGCATTGATATAAATTTAGTAAGGGATTTGTTTGTGAAGTAAAAATCGTGTTATTGTGAACATGGAAACAAAAGGTTCCGGAAAAATATTCACGATTATTGATTAAAATAATATCCTTACTTCTTCTGCATTCTCTTAAATAGTAAATTTAAGGGTAAGAGCAAAATGATAAGATTAAGTATTAGAATGGAGAGCGTTTTATGCTGCATATAGGTTGTCATTTATCTTCTTCCAAAGGCTTTTTAGCTATGGGTAAAACGGCGCTGTCCATTGGTGCGGATACCTTTCAGTTTTTTACGCGCAATCCGCGGGGAGGAAAGGCTAAGAGTGTGGATGAACAGGATGCTTTGGCTTTGCAGAATTTATGTGTGGAGCATAAATTTGCGCCGCTTTTAGCTCATGCGCCTTATACTATGAATCCATGCGCGGCAGATGCTAAGCTGCTGGATTTTGCTCACATGGTGATGGAGGGCGATTTGGCTATGCTGGAGCATGTCCCGGGAAATATGTATAATTTTCATCCGGGCAGCCATGTTAAGCAGGGAGCAAAACTGGGCATTCAAAAAATTGCTGATATGCTCAACAGCGTACTGCATAAGGATTTGCATACTGTAGTGCTTTTGGAAACCATGGCTGGCAAGGGAACAGAAATTGGCCGTTCTTTTGAAGAATTAGCGGCGATTCTTGATAAGGTGCAGCTTAATGAAAAAATGGGCGTATGCTTAGATACTTGCCATGTTTTTGACGGCGGTTACGATATTGTCAATAATCTTGACGGCGTGTTAGAGCAGTTCGACAAAATTATCGGCTTAGAAAAATTGTGTGCCATTCATTTAAACGACAGTAAAAATATTCTTGGCAGCCACAAGGACAGACACGAGTGCATTGGTGAAGGCAATATTGGGTTGACAGCGCTGTCTGCCGTTACCAACCATCCTAGGCTGCGCAAGCTGCCGTTTTATTTGGAGACGCCCAATGAGCTGGATGGGTATGCGAGGGAGATTGCGTTGTTACGCGGGTTGTATAAGGAATAAAGGTATTTAGTAAATATTTCTTCATATAGTGTGCTGCACACACGCCTATACTTTTTTCTTTCATAACTGAAAGAAGTAGCAAGAAAGGCTTGCCGATAGGGCGCGTTGCCCTAGACACACCCCTGTGCGTGCTGCATATGCGCCTATACCTACTTTTTTCATAACTGAAAAAAGTAGCAAAAAAGGTGCGCGCTTTTGAAAAGCGCGGGAAACGTCGCTTTTTGCCTCGCCGCAAAAAGCTTAGCAAAAAAGGCTTTACCATATCCCTGTTTTAAAGTTCGTAGTTCAAGGTAAACACCGCTCGCCGATTTATAGCTTTTGTGGCTGCCGCAAAGTAGTTTGTACTTTTAGCGTATGTGCAGCACGTCAAAAGAAAATTTGCATTTTGCGGCAGACCGCCAAAGATTCGCATTGCAAAGCATAATTACCTAAAAACATGCACGCATGTCCTAAATCCCACTTTGCGGTAGACCGCCAAAGCCTTGTATTGCGAGCCTAAATAACCTGGAACCACTAGCCCCAAAAATTACGCATTAGGCAAGCCTTGCCGTAAAGTGCGAACTATCAATGAACGTCGAAGATTCTTTGCCGCGCTTTGAAAAGCGCGCGCTTTTCTTGGCAACTTCTTTTGGCGACAAAAGAAGTTGAATAAAGTTAGCTTTGGCGTGCCGCTTACACGTCAAAAGAAAATTTGCATTTTGCGGCAGACCGCCAAGGCACTGCATTGCAAAGCATAATTACCTAAAAACATGCACGCATGTCCTAAATCCCACCTTGCGGCAGACCGCCAAAGCTTCGCATTGCGAGCCTAAATAACCTGGAACCACTAGCCCCAAAAATTACGCATTAGGCAAGCCTTGCCGTAAAGTGCGAACTATCAATGAACGTCGAAGATTCTTTGCCGCGCTTCGAAAAGCGCGCGCTTTTCTTGGCAACTTCTTTTGGCGACAAAAGAAGTTGAATAAAGTTAGCGGTGCGTGTTGCTTGCACGCCAAAAGTAAATATCATAAAAACAAAAAATGACAGGCATACCACCTGTCATTTTTTCATAAAGTAAAATTTTTAAAATTTATTTCTGTTGAATTTTCTGAAAAGCCTTCAGCAACCCTCCATGGAAGCACAGCAAAAGGCTGCCTATTGCGCCGACTGCCGCCTGTAAAATTTGGTAGGGCAGTTTAAGATAAGCGTAATAAGGCGTGCTGTAAATAAAAGCGCGTCCCAAGGAATAGCCTACGACCATTATTATTGCGCCGATTGCTACACCTAAAGCAGCGTTTTTAAAGGTGACTTTTCTATGAGCAGCCTTGTGCGCTATCAGGCAGATTACTACTGCCTGTAAGCCGTGAGTTGCCAGAGAGACAAACATAGGCGTGGGATAGAAAAATAAATCACCTAAAAAAGCTCCTACACCGCCTACTGTAAAGGCGGCCTTAGGATCGTCCAAAAGAATTGCCGCGGTACAGATAATAACGTCGTTTAAATAGCAGCGTCCGCCGGGAACCGGTACGCCAAAGGAGCTCATCAAAATATTTAAAGCCATGAACAACGCCGTAATGCTGACTGCAAAGGCGTTGCTTTTTTTATGGCTGTCAAAAGTTTTTTCCATCATAATTTTTCCTTTCGCATCTTTGATAAAGATTATTATAAAACTAATTGACCATATTAACATGACCAATTAGTGTTTTTTTCACATTACCAGATTGGCATTGACCCGGAAAATAAGTGACGAGCAGTATTTTTTGCTTAGCTGTCCGGCCAAATTTTTTCACATCAATATGTTTACGGAGTTTTTTTAGGCCGCAATATTTATCGACAGCAGGCAGGATTTTTGGTATAATTGTGGAATAGAAAATAAGAATAAGTATGTGTCAAGGAGGTCGTTAAAGTGAGCGAGGATAAAAAATACAAACGTATCATTTTGAAATTAAGCGGCGAGGCTATGGCCGGAGAAAAAGGCTTCGGCATTGATCCCACCGTTGTTTATTCTTTGGCTAAACAAATTAAAGAGGTTGTAGAGCATGGTATTGAGGTTGCAGTCGTTAATGGCGGCGGTAATATTTGGCGCGGGCTTTCCGGCTACAATAAAGGCATGGATCGTGCAACTGCCGATTACATGGGTATGCTGGCAACGGTAATTAACTCTTTGGCTTTGCAGGACGCCTTGGAAAATTTGGAAGTGCCTACCCGTGTACAAAGCGCTATCGAAATGCGTCAAATTGCGGAGCCTTATATCCGCCGTCGTGCTATTCGCCACATGGAAAAGGAGCGCGTAGTAATTTTTGCTGCCGGTACCGGCAACCCGTATTTTTCCACCGATACTACTGCTGCTTTGCGTGCTGCTGAAATTGAAGCAGATGCTATTTTGATGGCTAAAAAAGGCGTAGACGGCGTTTATGACAGTGATCCGGCTAAGAATCCCGACGCTAAGAAATTTGATACTTTGGATTATATTGATGTTATTCAACGGCATTTGAATGTTATGGACTCTACTGCCAACAGCCTGTGTATGGACAACAGTATTCCTATTGTAGTTTTCAATATTGATGAACCGGGCAACATTCTGCGCGCTGCAATGGGCGAAGAAATCGGCACCCTGGTAGGAGGTAAAAAATAATGGCAACTGTTAAGGAAATCACTACTGCTATGGAAGAAAAAATGCATAAATCCGTAGATGCTCTGCGTGTGGATTTGGCAAGCCTGCGTGCAGGACGTGCAACTCCGGCATTGCTGGATAAAATCATGGTAGAATATTACGGTACTCCCACGCCGGTAAACCAAATTGCCAGCGTAACCGTTCCTGAACCGCGTATGATTGTTATTCAGCCTTGGGAAAAAAATATGCTGAAAGCTATTGAAAAGGCGATTATGGTTTCCGATTTGGGCTTGAATCCCAACAGCGACGGTGTATGTATCCGCTTAAATCTGCCTCAGCTTACTGAAGAACGCCGTAAGGATTTAGTAAAAGTAGTGCATAAAAAAACTGAAGAATTTCGTGTTATCTGCCGCAACCTGCGCCGCGACGCTAACGATTCTGTAAAGAAGGCAGAAAAGGCTAAGGAAATTACCGAAGACGACGTTAAGAAGGGCACAGAGCAAATCCAAAAAATTACCGATAAAATTATGAAGGATATTGACGCTGTTGCTGCCAACAAAGAAAAAGAAGTAATGGAAATCTGATGAATATTCCCTGCGTTTTGGCATTGGAGCTTGAAGAGGCTTCCTACCGCCTGCAGCAGGCAGGCGTGGCTTTTGAGGTGGAGGCGCTTTTGCCGCCTCGCGATAAGCCGGAAGACTTTGCTCATTTATCGGTGCGTAAATATGTAGTAAGGCAGCGGGAGCTGTCTGCTAATAAATTAGTTCTTACCGTTGTGTACAGAGTAGGGAAGGAGGTGCTCGGTAATGGCTCTGAAAATTGATAAAGAAACCTGCGTTGGCTGCGGCGGCTGTGCTGCTACCTGCCCCGTTGGTGCTATTAAAGAAGTTGACGGCAAATACGAAATCGGTGAAGATTGCGTAGAATGCGGCGCTTGCGCTGCTCAATGCCCCGTTGGCGCTATCGAGTAAGTATAAGGAAAAATCTAAAAGGCGGCCTCTCTTGCGGAGGCCGGCCTCTATTTCTATTGTGACGATTGAAAGGCAGGATTGTCGTGTTTAAAGGCTTGTTTCAAACAAGAAAAAAAGCGCCCAATAATGTTGTAGTTGATACAACAGGTTTGGACATGAACAACATTCCCCAACATATTGCGATTATTATGGATGGCAACGGCCGCTGGGCGAAGGCTCAGGGCAAGGTGCGCACCTATGGTCATCAGCAAGGTGCAGAAACGCTGAAAACTATTGTTAAGGCTGCTGATAAATTAGGTGTGAAAGTAATAAGCGCGTATGCCTTTTCTACGGAAAATTGGAAGCGTCCCGTGACAGAAGTAAATTTTATCATGGAGCTTTTAAGTCGCTATTTGACTAGCGAGATTGAAGAATTTAATGAAAATAACGTACAGGTACGTTTTATTGGTTCTCGTGAGGGTTTGCCGCAGGTGGTCAAGGAAAAAATGGATCATGCTATTGCGGAAACAAAAAATAACACGGGCATCATTTTAAATTTGGCTATTAACTACGGCGGTCAGGCAGAAATACTGCAGGCTGTGCAAACTATTGCCGCAGAAGCAGTTGCAGGCCGATTGGACGTAGCAAAAATAGATAAACAAGTGGTAGAGAATCATTTGTATACTGCAGGTTTACCGGCTCCCGATCTTTTGATTCGTCCAGGCGGCGATTTACGCATCAGTAATTTTTTGCTGTGGCAGATTGCTTACGCCGAAATTTGGACGACTAAGGTGTTTTGGCCGGATTTTACTCCGGATCATTTGGTAGACGCTATTTTGGCTTATCAAGGACGCGAGCGCCGTTTTGGCGGCTTAGTGGAAAATACAAAGAAATAAGGTGTATATCTAGATGTTGACGCGTATTATAACAGGCATAGTGGGCATCGCGGCGGCGGCAGCCATCATCACTAAGGGTGGACTGGTTTTTACAGCCGCTGTTTTTCTGTTGTCGCTGATCGCCTGGCATGAATACTACAAAATGGCTGCTAATAAGGGACATCATATTTATCCCTTGACCTCCGGCTTAGGCAGTATGCTGATAGTTGCCATGGCGGGACTTGGCTATTATGCAGAAATGGAGCAGGTTTTTACTTTAGCATTTGCACTGATGCTGGCGGTAATTTTCTTTATTTTAAGCGCTATTGAAGGCTTGTGGCGTCATTGCCACTGCGAAGGAGAAAATTGGTTGCTAGATACAGGGCTTTCGGCGTGGGCAATGCTGTACTGCGGCCTGCTGTTTGCCCATGTTATTGTGCTGCGCTCCTTTGATGGCGGACCTCATATTGATTTAGGCTTCCGCGTTTTTGAATACGGCGAAATCTGTTTGTGGGTAGTGCTTTTAGGCACTTGGGCCAGCGATACCTTTGCGTATTTCTTCGGCCGCGCTTTCGGTAAAACTCCTTTTTGCCGCGTAAGTCCTAAAAAATCTTTTGAGGGTGCTGTTTGTGGCTTTGTAGGCTGCTTTATCACCGTAATGTTTTTGAGCATTTTATGCTTAGGTGTGCCTCTATGGCAGGCCTGCCTTTTAGGAGCGGCAGTGGCAGTATTTGCTCCTATCGGCGATTTAGTGGAATCCATTATTAAGCGGTCGTTTGACATTAAGGATTCCGGTAATATTTTCCCCGGTCACGGCGGGGTGTTAGACCGTTTTGACAGCCTGCTGTTTACGGCGCCGGTGGTTTACTATGTTTTGATGTTTATCAGCATTTTTAGTTATATCCAATTTTAACGAGGCATAATATGAAAAAAATTTCTCTTTTAGGCAGCACCGGCTCCATTGGCAGACAAACGGTGGAGGTGGCGCTGGCCAATCCTGATAAAATAAAAATCCGCGCACTGGTAGCGCATAAAAGCGACGAAGCCTTGGAGCAGCAAATCAATGCTTTACAGCCGGATATTGCCGTGCTGACAGATAAGGATGCGGCTGCTCGTTTGGCAAAGCGTTATCATGGCAAAACAGAGCTTCTTGCCGGTGACGAGGGACTAATGGCAGCGGCAACCTATGACGGAGCCGATACGGTTTTGGCGTCTATGGTTGGCTATGCCGGCCTGCGCCCAACTTTGGCGGCGATTAACTGCGGCAAAAATATTGCTTTGGCTAATAAAGAAACTTTGGTGGCTGCGGGCAGCATCGTTATGCAGGCCGTAGCCGATAAGGGTGTAAGCCTTACGCCTGTAGACAGTGAGCATAGCGCGATTTTTCAAGCACTGCGCGGCGGTGCAAAAAAGGAAGTAAAGCGTTTAATTATTACTGCGTCCGGCGGACCCTTCCGCGGCAAAAAACGCAGCGAGCTGGAAAATGTTACGCTAGCGCAATGCCTGAACCATCCTAATTGGAGCATGGGACAAAAGGTGACGCTGGATTCTTCTACCTTGGCTAACAAGGGTTTGGAGGTTATGGAAGCGCACTGGCTGTTTGCTATGCCCTACGAAAAAATTGACGTGGTTGTACATCCCCAAAGCATTGTGCACAGCTTAGTAGAATTTTGCGACGGCAGCGTTATCGCTCAATTAGGCGTTCCGGATATGCGTCTGCCTATTCAGTATGCTTTAAGCTGGCCGGAACGCTATGATTACGCTTTTGACCAACTGGATTTGGTAAAGACCGGCGCTTTGACCTTTGAAGCGCCTGATTTAGAGGCGTTTCCGTCGTTAAAAATAGCTATTGACTGCGGCAAGGCAGGCGGCACCTTGCCTTGTGCCTTTAATGCTGCTAATGAGGAAGCAGTTTATGCCTTTTTAGCCGGAAAAATAAAATATTTAGATATTCCATACATTACGGCGACAGTAACAGAGCGGCACCAAAATATTTTGCAGCCCGCTATTGACGATATTGTAGCTGCTGATACAGCGGCTCGTCTGTGCGCCCGCGATTTGATTAAGTCTTTGTAAATTTTTTTAGGAGGGTAAATTGTTAACAATTTTAGCTGCGGTTTTAGTTTTTGGCATTTTAGTTACCGTCCATGAATTTGGTCATTTTATTACAGCAAAGCTTACCGGTATGCGGGTAGATGAATTTGCTATTGGCTTTGGCCCTAAAATTTACCAGCAAAAGGATGGCGATACGCTGTATAGTCTGCGAGCGATTCCCTTAGGAGGCTATAATAAAATCGCCGGTATGGATCCGGACGACCCCGTAACGGAGGATTCCTTTAACTCCAAATCTATTCCTAAGCGTATGCTGGTAATTTTGGCCGGCGCGCTGATGAATTTTATTTTGCCGATTATCCTCTTCACCGGTATTTTTATGGTGCAGGGTATGGATAAAATGGTCAACGAGCCAGTGCTGGGCAGTGTTATGACCGGCATGGCTGCCGACAGAGCGGGCCTGAAAGCAGGCGACAAAATTCTCACAATTAACGGGCAGTCTATGCAGAATTGGCGCGATATAGTTGTGAACCTGCGCGCTAACGGAGAAAAGGAAGTAACCTTGCAGGCAGAACGTCAGGGTGTAGTGAAAACTTATACCTTGCAGCCAGAATACGATAAAGAAGCCAAAAGAGCGTTGGTAGGTATTACGCCTAAATTTGAAAAAGTTAATATGAGTATGGCAGAGTCTATCAAAGAGGGCTTTAGCTATACTAAATATATAATTGTAGCTATGATGGACGGATTGGCAAAAATTATTACGGGCAAGGCTCCGGCCGAGGTTGCCGGCCCCATCGGTGTAGCGCAGATGGCTGGCCAGGTGGCGGAGCAGGGCTTGCTGCCGTTGATGAATTTTGTTGCTTTTTTGAGCATTAACCTTGGCGTTATCAATTTGCTGCCTTTGCCTGCGCTGGACGGCGGACATTTTGTGCTGCTGGTGTTAGAGGGTTTGCGCGGCAAGCCATTAGGCAGCAAAGCTATGAATAATATCCAAATGGTGGGCGTAGCCTTGATTTTGGCTTTGACGATTTTTTCCACTTTTAAAGATATCACACGTTAAGAGGTGAAGAATGTGTTTACACGCAGAAAAACACGGCAGTTAAATGTAGGCGGCGTGCTGATTGGCGGCGACGCGCCTATTGCCGTGCAATCTATGACTAATACCCATACGGATGATGCGGCGGCTACCTTGGCGCAGATTCGTAAGCTGGCAGACGCAGGCTGCGATATTATTCGCTGCGCTGTGCCGGATATGGCGGCAGCCGAGGGTTTAAAAACTATTTGCAGGGAAAGTCCCATTCCCGTAATTGCAGATATTCATTTTGATTATAAGCTGGCCTTGGCAGCTATTGAGGCTGGAGTGGACGGCTTGCGCTTAAATCCCGGCAATATTGGCGGCGAGGACAGAGTGCGCGCCGTAGTTGATGCGGCAAGAGAGCGCAGTATTCCTATCCGCATTGGCGTCAACGCCGGTTCTCTGCCTAAGGATTTGCTGGAAAAATACGGTCATCCCACGGCAGAAGCGTTAGTTGAGGCTGCTTGGCGGCATATTCATATTTTAGAGGATATGGATTATCGTAATATCAAAATTTCTTTGAAAGCACATGATGTGCCTTTGACCTTGGCTGCTTATCGCTTAATGGCAGCTCAATGTGATTATCCTCTGCACGTGGGTATTACCGAAGCCGGAACTGTCAACAGCGGTATTATTAAATCTGCTGTGGGTATTGGCGCGCTTTTGGCAGAGGGTATTGGCGACACTATCCGCGTTTCCTTGACAGGCGATCCGGTGAACGAGGTGAAGGTTGCTTACGATATTTTAAAGGCTTTAGGCTTGCGCGAGCATGGCCCAACCCTGATTAGCTGTCCTACTTGCGGACGCACTCGCATTAATTTGGAAAAATTAGCTTTGGAAGTTGAACGCCGTCTGGCAGATATCAGCGAGCCTATTACCGTGGCAGTTATGGGCTGCGTAGTTAATGGCCCCGGCGAAGCAAGAGAAGCAGACGTAGGCTTGGCAGGCGGTATCGGCGAAGGCTTGATTTTCCGCAAGGGTCAGGTTTTGCGCAAGGTTCCCGAGGATAAGTTAGTTAATGAGCTTTTTGCTGAAATAGATAAAATTTTACTGGAGAGGAAGGTATCCCTTTAATGAGAGTTTCTAAAATGTATGCACCCACCCTGCGTGAGGTTCCGTCCGAGGCGGAAATCCCCAGCCATCAATTACTGCTGCGCGCAGGCTTTATGCGTAAATCTACCAATGGTATGTACACCTTGCTGCCCTTGGCTTGGCGCGTAATAAAGAAGATTGAAAATATTATTCGTGAGGAAATGGACAGAAAAGGCGCGCAGGAAATTATGATGCCGATTCTGCAGCCTGCGGAAATTTGGCAGGAAAGCGGCCGTTGGGGCGCTTACGGCGCAGAAATGATTCGTTTAAAGGATCGTCATGGACATGAATACTGCCTTGGTCCTACTCACGAAGAAATGGTAACTACCGTTGTAAAAAGTGACGTGCGTTCCTATCGTCAGCTGCCCTTGAATTTATACCAAATTCAGGATAAGTTCCGCGACGAACGTCGTCCGCGCTTTGGCTTAATGCGCAGCCGCGATTTTATTATGAAGGATGCGTATTCCTTTGACCGTGATGAGGCTGGCCTTGATAAATCCTATGAAGATATGTATGACGCATATAGCCGTATTTTTGATCGCTGCGGCTTAACCTATCGTCCTGTTGAAGCAGACAGCGGCGCAATCGGCGGCAACGGAAGCCATGAATTTATGGTGCTGGCAGACAGCGGCGAAGCAGAAATTGTTTACTGTTCTGCCTGCGAATACGCAGCTGATATTGAAAAAGCCGAGCTGCACGTTATCGAAGCTCCTGCCGAAGAAGCAAAAGCTATGGAAAAGGTGCTGACTCCTAACTGCAAAACTATTGAGGATGTATGTGCTTATTTAAAATTGCCCGTAGAAAAATCTATGAAGGCTGTTGCTTTCCAAAGTGAAAAAGGCTTGATTCTGTGCTTTGTACGCGGCGACCATGAAGTAAATGAAATCAAAGTAGTGAATACCGTTGGCGTTACCGAAGTAGAAATGGCTGAACCGGAGCTGCTGGCACAGGCCGGCACAGTTGGCGGCTATATGGGTCCTGTGGGTTTGGATCCTAAAAAGGTAATTGTCGTTGTAGATCAAAGCGTTATGAAAATGCACAATATCTGCTGCGGCGCTAACGAGGAAGGCTACCATTTCCTTAACGTAAATCCGGGACGCGACTTTACTCCAGCCTATGTAGCAGATATTCGTTTGATGGCTGAGGGCGATCCCTGCCCGCATTGCGGCGCGCCCGTGAAAAAGGCTCGTGGTATTGAGGTTGGCCAAGTATTTAAGCTGTTCACCAAATACAGCCAGGCTATGAAGGCTACTTTCTTGGATGAAAATGGCAAGGAGCAGCCTATGGTTATGGGCTGTTACGGTATCGGTGTTGGTCGTACTATGGCTGCTGCCGTGGAGCAAAACAACGATAAGGACGGTATGATTTGGCCTGCTGCCATTGCACCGTACCAAGTTTTGGTTGTGCCCGTAAACGTAAAAGACGCGGAAAGCAATGCTAAAGCCGAAGCAATTTATAACGAGCTGCTGGATGCTGGCTTAGAGGTTGTTATTGACGACCGTAAGGAACGTCCCGGCGTTAAATTTAAAGATGCCGATTTGATTGGCTATCCTCTGCGCGTAGTTGTAGGCCCCAAAACTTTGCAGACCGGTGAATTGGAAGTAAAAATCCGCAAGAGCGGCGAAGTAAAAATGCTGCCTTTGAACGGCGATTATGTAGCTGCCATCAAAGAAATTATGCAAGAATTATAAGCAGAGGTGTTGTAAATGTTGGACAACCTTAATTGGTTACCTAGTCACATAGAAATATTGATGGTTGTCCGGCTGGTTGTTGCTGCCCTTTTCGGTGGTATTGTTGGTATTGAAAGAGGCAGCGGCGACAGACCCGCCGGCTTTCGCACGCATATTTTAGTGTGCGTAGGCTCGGCGCTGTTTATGCTGGTTTCTATGTATGGCTTTGACGAAATAAATCCTGCTATGGCTGCGGGAGAAACTGATTTGGGCGCGCGGCGTGATTCTGCGCGTATTGCGGCACAAGTAGTAAGCGGCATTGGCTTTTTGGGCGCAGGTACTATTTTGCACGAGGGCTTGACCATTCGCGGTTTAACTACGGCGGCTAGCCTGTGGATGGTTTCTGCTATTGGTTTGGCTGTGGGCAGCGGCATGTATTTTTTAGGCGCTGCCGCTACGGCAATCACCATGATAACCCTTGTAACCTTTCATACTTGGGAAAAACGCTTTGCTGCTAACAGTCGTACTGATCGACGTTTTGTGCGCATTACCACTAGCAACCGCAACGGCGCGATTACGGATATTACAGGGTATTTATCTTCCAACGGCGTGCAGGTAAAGTCTCTGAATGTGAAAAAGAATAAAGATAAAGACAATTTAGTTATTGATTTATATTTAAAGGTTGGCAAAAATATGGAGGGCGTGGATATTGTCCGCGATCTGCAAAGTATTGAGGGTGTTGTCAGCGTGGCAAATTCTAAATACTAAGCTTTAGCTGACGGAAAATTCCTTGAGCGGTAACAAGAAAGGATAAGATTATGCAAACTAAATATTGTATTGTGCCCGAGAAAGAAAAGTTTTTTGCCTTTCTGTCTGACCAAGCATTTACCGCCAGTGAATTACTGCAGCTGCGTTTAATGCATATCAACCAAATTTGTATTGATGAAACAACCAATCAGTGGGAAGTACATTTTTCGTGTTCTGCTCATCTTACTGAGGGTATTATTCAGGCGGCGGCTGTAAAATTGGCCGCTGCTTTTTCTTTACAGCATGTGGATATGCTCTGCGACGGCGACGGCAGCAAATGTACCTTGGCTCAAGGTCAGCAGGAACCGGAGGTTATTGTGACGGACTGCACGGGCGAACCGCTGCCGGAGGAAATTCCTCTGCCTCCGGAGCCTGTGGATCTGGAAATTGGACAGACGGAGCCACCGCTGGATTATTGTGAGCCTCCGGAAATCAACGAAGTACCGGAGCCGCAAATTTATGATAAGGAATTTGAAGCTGCCTATAATGCTCTTTATGGGGAGAAAAAGGACGACGGCATTTTATGGGGCAAAAAAATTAAAGGTCAAGTCAGAAAAATAGATTCGCTTACAGACGAAGAGGATAGAATCATAGTCGAAGGCAAATTCGTCAAAACGCTGGATAAGGACGGCAATCTGCAAACCTTTGTAGAGCACGAAATCCGTGGCAGCGGCGATATTATTCTGTCCTTTAATTTGTGCGACGAAACTAACGGCTTAACCATCAAAATGCGTTTTCGCAATGCTAAAGAGGATGTGTCAGCTGCGAGACGCGCATGCAACGAATTTAAAAATAAAGTAAAGCCAGGAACGATTTTGCGCTGTCAAGGCAAGGTTGATAGGGATAGATTTATGCAGGACGAGCTGAGCATGATGGCTGCCAGTATTGTGAAGCTGGAATCTGATGCAAAACCGCGTATGGATAATGCGCCGGAAAAACGCGTGGAACTGCACTGCCACACAAAAATGAGCAAAATGGACGGCTTAACGCCTATGGACGGCCTAGTTAAGCAGGCTATAAAATGGGGACACAAGGCGCTGGCGATTACCGACCACGGCGTCGTGCAGGCTTTTCCTTTTTGCTTTGATGCAGCAGAGGGAAGTGACCTCAAGCTTATTTTCGGTATGGAAGGCTATCTTATCAGCGACCGCAGTTTTCAAGGCAAGGATGTGGATCAGGAGCCGACAGATACTATTAAGGCCAGCCGCACGCCTAAGGTGCGCAGTAATCATATAATTCTTCTGGCGCAAAACGAAACGGGTCTGCGCAATTTATATAAACTGGTTTCTATTAGTCATCTGCGTTATTTAAATAAACGGCCGTTACTGCCGCGTCAGGTTATTGCCGAGCATCGCGAGGGCATTTTGCTGGGATCTGCCTGCGAGGCTGGCGAGCTGTATCAGGCTGTACGCAGTGGTGCCAGCGACGCGGAGCTGGAAGAAATCGCCGGTTTCTATGATTATTTAGAAATTCAGCCTACGGGCAACAATATGTTTTTGGTGCGGGAAGGTTTTTGTACCGTAGAGGATATTAAAAATCACAACCGCAAAATTTATGAGCTGGGTAAGCGGTTAAACAAGCTGGTAGTTGCTACCTGCGACGTGCATTTTCTCAATCCGGAGGATGCTAAGCTGCGTACTGTTTTGCAGGCGGCGCAAAATTATAAGGACGCCGAGCTGCAGCCACCCTTGTATTTGCATACGACAGAGGAAATGCTGGAGGAATTTGCTTATTTAGGCAAGGACATTGCGTATGAGGTGGTAGTTACCAATACGAATAAAATTGCCGAGCTTATCGAACGCTTTAAGCCTGTGCCCGACCGCGATCAACTGTATTCTCCGTCCATTCCCGGCGCGGAAGATGCTGTAAAAAGTCTTTCTTATGCCAAGGCCCACGAATGGTACGGCGAAAAATTGCCGCAGATTGTAGAGGATCGCCTGAAAATGGAGTTGGATGCAATTATCGGTCACGGCTTTTCCGTGCTGTATTACATTGCACATAAATTAGTAAAGCATTCCTTGGATCGCGGTTATTTAGTTGGCTCCCGCGGCAGCGTAGGCTCGTCCTTTGTAGCGACTATGCTGGAAATTACAGAGGTTAACGCGTTAAAACCCCATTATCGCTGTCCAAAGTGCTGTCACAGCGAATTTTTCTTAAATAACGAGGTGGATTCAGGCTTTGACTTGCCGTCGAAAAATTGTCCGGAATGCGGCACGCCTATGGTACGTGACGGTCATGATATTCCGTTTGCCGTATTTTTAGGCTTCCATGGCGACAAGGTTCCCGATATTGATTTAAACTTTTCCGGCGGTCATGACCCGGACGATCCCAGTCCACATCCCATGTCCGACCAGGAAGTGGCGCACAAGTACACAGAGGAGCTTTTCGGCCGCGATAATGTGTGCCGTGCGGGAACAATCGCTACTGTCGCTAATAAAACGGCAGTAGGCTATATCAAAAAATATTACGAAATGAATAATTTGCATGCGCATCCGGCGAAAATTGCTGAGCTGGTAGAGGGTTTAGCCGGCATTAAGCGCACCACGGGCCAGCATCCCGGCGGCATCATGGTTGTGCCGCGCAATATGGATATTCATTATATTACGCCCATGAACCGTCCGGCTGATAAAAAGGACGAGCCTACCATCACTACTCACTATGATTATCATAGTATCAATGACCGTTTGGTTAAACTGGATATTTTAGGTCATGATGATCCTATGGTGCTGAAAATGCTGGAAAAATATATGCAAGAGGAAGTCGATCCTAAATTTCATCCCAAAGACATTCCTGTGGGAGACGAGGAAACCATGCGTATTTTCCAAAATACTACCTCGCTGGGAGTTACTGCCGAAGATATTGGCAGCGAGGTAGGTACCTTTGGTATCCCCGAATGCGGCACGGCTTTTGTCCGCCAAATGATTCACGACGTACAGCCGAAAAAATTCAGCGAAGTAGTGCGCGTATCCGGTTATTCTCATGGCACTGACGTGTGGCTGAACAACGCGCAGGATTTAATTAAAGAGGGCAAACCTGTTGCCGAAACTATTTCCACCCGTGATGATATTATGACGCATTTAATAAGCAAGGGCGTGGAGCCAAGTCTGGCGTTTAAAACTATGGAGCATGTGCGCAAGGGCAAAGCCGCTAAAAAAGGCTTGGAGCCGAAAATGCTGGAGGCTATGCAAGCGGCGAAAATTCCCGAATGGTATATTAAATCCTGTGAAAAGGTGCAATATTTGTTTCCGAAGGCTCACGCTGTGGCGTATGTTTTGATGGCCTATCGCATAGCTTATTGTAAAGTTCATTATCCCAAGGAGTTTTATGCCGCCTATTTTACTGTGCGGGCGACGGATTTTGATTATAACTATGTGGCAAAGGGTCAAACCTACGTGCAGAATTTTATTGCCAATGTTTATAAGCAGGGCTTTAAAGCTACTGTGCAGGATAAGTCTACTGTAACCTATTTGGAGCTGGCTAACGAAATGATGTGCCGCGGTTTTAAATTTGCGCGGCCGGATTTGTATAAATCACACGCCATTAAATTTAAGATTACCGAGGACGGTTTGCTGCCGCCCTTGGGAGCTATTGGCGGCGTAGGCGAAATTGCTGCTAAGGCTATTGCTGCTGCCAGCGACGTCAACAATCCTTATATTTCACAAGAGGATTTGAAGCAGCGCGCCGGTATTGGTCAAAATGTTATTGATTGCTTGGCGGCTGCAGGGGTTTTAGCAGATTTGCCGGAAAGTAATCAAATTTCTTTATTTTAAATTTACAAGGAGCTAAAAATGCAAAAATTAGTTTTAGCCTATAATTTTTCCCCGGAGCGGCTGCAGGCCTTAAAGCTGGCGTGTATGCTGGTTAAGGCGCAGCTTAAAGCAGTGCCGCGGGAAGCTTTGTCCCAACCTTTGGGCTATTTAGCAGGAGTACCGGGAGTGGAAGCGGTTGACGAAAGCTATACGGGCAGCGAAGCGCAGGAGGAAATGCTGATTATCTGCGGTTTTGGCAGACCGGATTTAGATAGATTGTTAAGCGCTATTCGCAAGGGTAAACTGCAAAAGGTGGATTTAAAAGCGGCGTTGACGCCCACCAACAGCTTGTGGAGCGGTTTGAAGCTGCAGCAGGAGCTGGCTCAGGAGCATGCTTATATGCACGGCAGGCAGGCTCCTAAGCCTAAGCACGAAGGATAATCGTTGCAGGCTTTTAAAACTGTGGTATAATGTGAATACTTAGCGATTGCGGAGCCGCAGGCGAACGCAGAGCTTAGTAGAACATATGCTCTTGAGCATAATAATTCAAAAAAGTTTTTAAAGTGAGGTATATTTATGGCTAAGGATAGTTCTTTTGACGTTGTTTCTCAAGTTGATATGCAGGAGATGGATAATGCCGTTAACCAAGTAAAAAAAGAAATTGCTCAGCGTTACGATTTTCGCGGCAGCAGCGCTTCGGTAGAGCTGGGTGAAAAGGAAATAAAGGTTGCCGCAGAGGATGAGTACAAGCTGGGAGCGATTTTGGATATGCTGCGCCAAAAAATGGCTAAGCGCGGGATTCCTCTGCGCTGTTTGGTGCCGGGAAAAATTGAGCCTGCGGCTAAGGGAACCGTGCGCCAGCAGCTGGAAATTCAACAGGGTATTTCCAAAGAAAACGGCAAGAAAATCGTAGCGGCTATTAAGGCTACAAAGCTCAAGGTTACTGCGCAGATTCAGGATGATCAAGTGCGTGTAGCCGGAGCAAAAAAAGACGATTTGCAGGCGGTTATTCAAATGCTCAAGGCTGAAGATTTTGGTGTTGATTTGCAGTTCATCAACCTGCGCTAAAATATAATAATATATTTACGCTTCGGCGTGCTGCTTGACAGTGCGCCGAGGCGTTTTTTTGTTTGGTGTAGCTGCGTTACGCCTGTATTACGCAAGCAACATTAGTAAAAATAGTAAAAGCCTGCGAATATTACACTCGCAGGCTTTTGTTTATTATTGTTTTCGCTGGCAGCTATTTTTCCGGCATTTCAATTTTTGCACCGTCGCTGCTGAAATGAATAAGTTTTTTATCCGGCAGAGCAATGGGCGTACCGTCAGCCTGTTTCCAGGCAGAAGCTTCTTTTAATGTACCGCTGATAACCTCGCCGTTTGCATTAAAATCAATAGTAGTGCCGCTTTTGAATAATAAAAATCCGGCATTCTTTTTATCCGTACTATGTTCTTGCCAGCCAACAGGACGCAAATATGTATCGCCGCTTAAGGTGCCGTGAGCAACGTGGCCTTCTTGGTCAAAGGCAAGAATAGTTCCCGATTTGAAATCTACAAAACCATATTTGTCTTTATCCAGCGTTAAAGTAACCTTGTGGTCAATAACACCGCGTAATACGGTGCCGTCAGCAGCAAACTCTACAAGTCTGTCGCCGCTGTAACGCACATGACCGTATGTTGGTATAGTAACGCCATAGCGCAGATCAAGCGGATGGAAAAAACGCGGAAAAAATCCGGCAGAGGATTCTACAAAACAATAATCGTTAATCAAACTGCGCCATCCTGTAGGACGCAGATAAGTATTTTTATTCAAAATTCCGCTGATAACCTCGCCTTGCGTATTAAGTTCTGCTGTAGAATCTTTTTTAAATTTTAAGTCTTCGTCGGCAACGCTCCAACCTTGGGGAATAAGCATAGTTGCCTTGCTCAAAGTAATCGTTTCCGCATAGGCTGATTGTGCCAGCAGACAGATAGAAACCGCAAAGATTAATAAAAATTTTTTCTTCATTACGTAGTACCTCAGTCTTTCTTTAGTTAGCAATTTGCATTAGCTGTTTGAATTCTGTCAGCAATATTCTTTGCTCTTCGCTTAGACAGCCTTTATTCCAAAAGATACCGTGTTCGGTCTGCAGGGGCGTTCCGTTATTATATAAAGGTAACAGCTTAGTTATTTGTCCATAATAGGCAGGTGCGTCAGTGTTGCTGATAACAGGCATAAAGCTGTGACCATGGACAACGCTGGTAACGGCGCAGGGAATATCTCTTGTGATTTTAAAATTGCCGGAAAAATTCAAAAAACGGCTATAATATTTTTTTTCATCTTCACTATAGTCTTTGTGAGCAATAAGCACGCAAGTTAATTTTTGCAGTTGTTCTATTTCTATATAGGGCTGCTGTGTTAATGGTGAATGAAGCGGAACCGCTACATTTAACGGCGCTGTTTCAAGCTGCCGATAGACAAAATTTTCTTTTTCTTTCCTGTAGCGCAAATCCATGATAGCGGCGTCTATTTCATGCCTGCGCAGTAACTCAAAAAGCTGCTCGTGATCACCATAAATAATTTCTATAGTTATCCCTGTAGATTTTTTGGTAAGCGTATTTATTGCATTACAAAGTTGATGCACATTGTAACAAGAGCGGCAGCCATTTCTAAGGCCGTTTTTCGGAGGGGCACTGAAGTTTTGAATGTGCGTCCGCAAGGCTTCCGTTTGCGCAACAATACATTTGCAAGGTTCGTAAAATTCTTCACCTGCAGCTGTAAGACAGATACGGCTGCTTTTTCTTTCAAAAAGAGTAACGCCTAAGTCCTGTTCCAGCATTTTAATTTGGTGGGAAATTGCAGGTTGTGTCATGAAGCATTTGGCTGCTGCTTCACTAAAGCTTTTGGTATCGGCTACCATTAAAAAAAATTTCATTTGACGTAAAAGCACAGAAGATTGCACCTCGTAAAATTATATAAGCTTTGCTAAGCTCTTTTAAATCCAAAACATATAAACTTCCTACTATATTATATAGCAGAAGAAACTTATTTAGCAAGTGATTTTATAACTAGGCTATATATCTTTTTTATCAGCGTATCGAAAAATACAATTTGCTAATGGGATAGTTACTGCTTATAATATTAATTACTAGATTAAAATAAAGTATATTGAGAAAATCTTGCTTTTATAGGACAGGATATTTTTTGGATTTCTGCTTTTAAATTTTCTTGGCAAGCGAAACTCGGACAGCTCGGCTAAAGAAAATTAAAAAAATAAATTTTCGAGGTGTTTATGTATGTTGAAATTTAGTTCTAAGTCTCTAGTAAGAGCCATCTGCCTGGCCATCGCCAGTGTGGGCTTTGTGGCCAATGCTTATGCTGCTGACAGCGCTGCTGCAAAGGATGCGGATGCGCTGGATACCTATCATCTGGCCGAGGTTGTTGTCCATGGCCAACGCTATATTGCGGGCGAGTTCGTTCGTGCTACATCCAATGTTGGTATTTTGGGCGAGCAGGACGCGATGTCCTCTCCCATCAGCACCACTACTCTTTCCGAAAAAGCAGTTGATAGCTTTATTTCCTCCACTGAAGGTTTGAGTAAATTACTGACTTTAACTCCATCCATTGTAAAAACTGGCGACTTAGGCGTTGACCAAATTCTTATTAGAGGTTTTTCTGAGGATGGCAGGGGTTTTATGATTAATGGAATTCCTGGTATGCAGGCCAATACGCGTCAATCTAGTAATTATATCGAATCTGTTGATGTTATTGAAGGACCTTCTAGTGGCATTAAAGGAAGTCACTATAAAAATGCAGATGGCGGCGCAATCAATCTTAATAGTAAAAAAGCTTATGATGAGCCTATTAATAAAGTTGGGCTCAAATGGCATTCTAAATCTGCCTTTGAGGAAAGCATTGACGTAGGTCGTCGCTTTGGTGAAAATAACCGCTATGGCATCCGTATTAACGCAAGCAATACCAATGGTGAGCGTTCCGTTAATAATTGGGATTTGGAGCAGCAAAATATTTACGTGAACTTGGACCAAAAAACTGATACCAGCACCACTAATTTCTTAATTGGCTATACTCATACGGATAGCTCCGGCAGGCCTTATGGCGTATCCTTAGCATCTACTTATGAGGGAAATGCTTTGCCGACTGCTCCGGATGGGGATACTAATTTTAATCCTGGATGGCGTCGCGACAAGCATGATAATTTTGTCATGACCCTGAATCATGAGCAAAATATTAATGACCATTTGAAGGCTTTCGTCAACGCAGGTCATTTTAAACAGGAATTCACTCATTATGCAGGCTTTAGTAAGACTTTAATTAATGAAGCAGGTAATTTCACCGCAACAACTAGTAATGGCACTCTGATTGAAAAACGTGACTACGCTCAGATTGGCTTGCGCGGGGATTTTGAAACTGGTGATTTAACTCATAATTGGGTTTTGGGCGTAGATAGACAGTGGCATTATTATGGAGGTGGCACTGTTAGCGATAACGCTGGAGGTAGAACATTCACCGGCAATATTTATACGGGACCTACCAACAATTGGGATGATCCCAATTTGAAAATGTCTGGCAATGTTTATAAAACTAGAGCAAGAACAACAGGCTGGTCCGTATCCGATACTATCAATACTGGGAATGAGAAACTCACTATATTTTTAGGCTTAAATGGTAAATCCATTGAAAAGGACAGCTTCAATAATGATGGATCTCATAAAGCTAAAACTGGTTCCTATAGCGATGTGTCTCCCTCTTTCGGCATAAATTATTCCTTTAGCAAGCGTTTTGCTGTTTATGCAAATCATTCTGAGGAATTTGTTGAGGGTGAGGTAGTAGCAACCGGTAACCATTACACCAATGAAGGCGAAAGCTTGGATCCTTACAAAACCAAGCAAAATGAAATTGGTATTAAGGCGAAAACTGGCGACGTTTTCCATAAGTTAAGCTATTTTGATATTAAAAAAGCCAACGGCTTTGACATCCAAAATGCTGATGGCACTAAGACCAGAGCACAGGATGGTGAACGTCGTCATAAGGGCGTTGAATATACCACTACTGGTAGTGTAGCTGAAAAATGGAATTTCATCGCAGGCTTCATGCATCTAGATGCGAAACAAAAGACTTCCAGCGCAACCACCAATGGCAAGCGTCCCAATGGCGTTCCTGAATGGAGCGCAACACTGGGATTAGAATATAAAGCCAGTGGAGATTTCTCTGCCTTGGTACGTGGTAACTACATTGGCACAGCCTATGTAGCTAACGAAAAATATGGCGTGCCCAGCTACTATACTGTGGACGCTGGCGTAAAGGCCAAAACTGAATTGAATGGTATTCCGGTGACCTTAAGCGCAATGTGTTATAACCTTTTCGATAAGAATTATTGGGCTACTGCAGGCAGCTACTTGCATTTAGGTGCTCCACGTACCTTCATGGTATCAGCAGAGTTCAATTTCTAATTTAACAACTCATTTAGCAGCCTGATCAGCTGCAACAACTCTCCATACTTGGTAAAGTACGCGCATTTTTATGGGCGTACTTTGCCGCATTTTTAAGGAGTAGGCTATGCAACAATTTTTGAGAGAAACAGGCTACTTACTAATCTGTGCCGTGCTCATTATCCTTTTGGCCATGTCCATGCTCTGGGCCTTGACCATCGGCACAGTGAAGATACCTGTGGAGCAAATATATACAGCAATAATCAACCAACTGCAAAGCGGTACCCCAATTGATGCTATCGGCAAGGGCCCCGTACACGATATCATTTGGCTGCTGCGCCTGCCACGATTGGTTTTGGCAGCGGCGGTGGGCACTGGCTTGGCCAGCTGTGGCGTGATTATGCAGGCTATTGTGAAAAATCCCTTGGCAGACCCCTATATTTTGGGCATTTCCTCCGGGGCTTCCTTGGGAGCAACGGCTGCCATTTTATTGGGTGTGGGCGCGAGCTTGGGCGAAAATTTCATCGGCATTGCTGCCTTCATCGGTGCCTTTGCCATTTCCTTGGCGGTGCTTTTCATTTCCAATATGGGCGGGCGCAGCAATTCCATCAAGCTGCTTTTGGCAGGTATGGCTTTGAGCGCAGTCTGCAGCGCTTTTTCCAGCTTTATCGTTTATTTTGCCAATAACAAAGAAGGTATGCAGACCATTGCCTATTGGATGATGGGTTCCTTTGCCGGAGCAAAATGGGATAGTTTAGCGATTATCGTTCCTTTAATTATTGTAGCAGTATTATTTTTTTGGAGCCAAAGCCGAGTTTTAAATTTAATGCTTTTAGGCGACGAATCGGCGCTGACCTTGGGAACGGATTTGCATATTTATCGTCAGGTTTATCTTTTAATAAGCTCTCTTATTGTTGGCTTTGTGGTTTATGCTGCCGGTACGGTTGGCTTTGTGGGATTGGTTGTGCCGCACGTAGTGCGGATGTTGGTCGGTACTGACCATAAAAAACTTGTGCCTGTCGCTGCTTTAACAGGCGCGGTATTTTTGGTAGTGGCCGACGGCCTTTGCCGCGTTATCATTCCGCGCACGGAGCTGCCCATTGGTATTTTAATCTCACTTATCGGCGCGCCTTGCTTTGTTTATCTCATGATTAAGAGAACTTACGGTTTTGGAGGTAATTGAGCATGGAAATATTAGCGCAGGCCGTGAAAATGGCTTTCGGCAGCAAAGAAATTCTCAAAGGCATTGATTTTTCTTTGCACAATAAAGAATTTGTAGGCATTATTGGTCCTAACGGCAGCGGTAAAAGTACGTTTTTGAAATGCGTGTACCGCATTCAAAAGCCGACGGCAGGCTCTATAAAGTTTAACGGACGCGATTTGGATGAGCTTTCTTATCGCGAATCAGCCTTGCAGCTGGCGGTAGTGGCGCAGCATAATTTTTACAGCTTTGATTTTTCCGTGCTGGACGTAGTGCTGATGGGACGCTCGCCCCACAAGAAAATCTTAGAGCGTGATAATTTGGAAGATTTTCGGATTGCGCGTGAGGCTTTAGCGCGCGTAGGTATGGAAAAATTTGAAAAACGCAGCTTTTCCACTCTTAGCGGCGGCGAGCAGCAGCGCGTAATTTTGGCGCGGGCCTTGACCCAGCAGACGGAGTGCCTGGTTTTGGATGAGCCTACTAATCATTTGGATATAAAATATCAGCTGGAAATTATGGATATTGTAAAAAGCCTTCATGCAACGGTAGTAGCCGCTGTACATGATTTGAATATTGCAGCTATGTACTGTGATAGATTAGTAGCAATAAAAGACGGTCAGGTAGTCGGTGTGGGCACGCCGGAAGAGCTTTTGACAGAAGAATTTATTTATGATATGTATGAGGTGCGCAGCAAAATACATGTGGATAAAATAACCGGCAGAATGAATATTATTTATCTGCCGAAGCATTGGAGAGAGTGATAATGGAAAATGTGAACATGGAAAACGCAAACAATACCACCCCTACCGAGAAAAAAATTAAAAAAATTGTTATTCTGCGCTGCCTGCGTTCTGAAGAAAACTGTACCGGAGCAGCCTGCTTAGCTGCGTTTAATAATAAACGAGGATATTTTAAACGTTATGCCGACGAAGAAGTGCAGTTAGTAGCTTTTATGTCCTGCAATGGCTGCGATAGATTGGGATTTGAGGATGACGCAGGTATTAAGGAAAAGCTTGAACGTATTTTGTCCATTTTGCCGGATGTTGTGCATGTGGGGATTTGCTGCCAAACGCGTACTGATGATTTACGGCTTTGCCAGCAGGTGCAAAAGTACATAGACTTTTTTAAAAATCATGGAATAGAAATAGTTATGGGAACCCACAGCTATTGATTAGGTGGTATTATGAAAAAAAGGTTGTTTGAAACCTTGGCTATAGCCGGGATAGCCGTTGCTGCGTTGCAATTATATACTACGAAAATTTTGCAGCCGGTAAGTATTGCTGCACCTGCGGCTGCTGCTGCAGACAATTATCGTCCAAGAGCGGTAAAAAATGTAGTGGTTAAAAATTATAATGCTGTAGGAGAAAAAATTTCTTATTATAATCATATGCCCCAAAGAGTTGTAGCAGTGGGCGAGCAAATTAACGAAACTCTGGTAGCTTTAGGAGTTGAAGATAAAGTAATCTGCGCTGTGCGCTATGGCAATCCCTTTTATACTCCTGAACCGCAGTATGCCGAGCGGTATAATAAAATTAAATTTCAAAATTTTGTAGTGCTGAACGCAGAGTCCATAGTAGCTATGCGTGCCGATTTAATTGTCAGCGGTCAATCGCTGTTTACCGATAAAAGGCTCAAAAGCACAGAGTTTTGGAACGAGCGGGGCGTGCATACCTATTTGCCGCCTAACGCAAATTCGCCAGCTTCAAGAAATCACCGCGAAACCTTGGAGCAGGAGTTGGAATTTATTTTAGGTCTAGGTACGATTTTTGACAGAGAAGAAGCTGCCTATGCGTTAGTACAGCAAATGTATGATACTATTAGCTATTATCGCCGTCAGTCGCATAATCTGCCTAAGCCTAAGGTTATGATCTTAGAAGGATTAAGCAAGCAGCTTATAGCATATGATGATACTAAGCTGGCAGGGGATATTTGCACTAAACTGGGCGCGTATGTACCTAGCAGCCCTTTAGGAACCATAAGCATTGAAACTATTTTGTTGGAAAATCCCGATGTAATTTTTATTGTAAAAAGCGGCGGGGATCCGGAAGAGGCAGCGGCAAACTTTCGCAATACCCCGGCGCTGCGTTCTTTAAAGGCTATACAAAATAAACGAGTTTACGGAATTTCTTTAAATTACACTTATAATAGCGCTATTAAAACAGGCGCAGGTATTAAAAAAATTGCTCAAGGAATTTATCCTGAAATAAAACAACAGGGGTCTGCATTATAAGCAGATCCCTGTTGTTTTTGGATGCTAGACGCTTGTTAAACAAGCAGTTATATATGTAGTCCACAGATTGCAAAAGATTTACTCCCGGAGCAACTATCAAACGATAATTTAAAGGATAAATATTACCTTCTTGCACGGCTCGTAAATGTTTGTATAGAGGATTATCTATGTGTCGCAGAGCAGCAGCTGCTTCTTGCGCTCCGCCGTGATAGACAACAAAAATATGATCTACATTTATTGTTGTAAGTTCTTCCTGACTTACAAAGGGAGCTCCATACTCGATTATGTTGCCTCCAAAATATTTAATAATATCTCCGCTTAGTAAATCCTGCCCAAAAACTTCAATAGTACCGTTGATAAATTCCACCACTAATACTTTATTATTTTTAGGCGGCAATTTACTATTCGGTTTTAGTTTAGCTTGGATATCGGCAATAATTTTTTCGCTAGCCTGCTGCTTTTCAAAAATTATTCCCATATTACGAATAAAATTTAATTCACTGACAACCGTACAGGCAGGAAAATTTCCTTTAGCGGGAATTGGACCCGATGCATCTTGTATATAAGCTGGTATGCCTCTCTGAAGCCATATAGCGCTGTCACCTAGTTGCTTGTCAGAAAAAAACCTCCGCCAAGCTAAAAGAAAATCAGGCTGTAGCTCTATTACTTTTTCCAACGATAAAGCTTGGGTATAAATTTGTGCGTTCGGCAGCTTTTGACGATAATGTTCTAAAGGTAATCCATCAGTAACCAGCGCAGCTGTTACTTTATCGCCAACATTTAAAGCAATTAAAGTATCTAAAGCGCTGCTGCCATACACAATAGCTCTCCGAGGTGTTTTTACAATGCTTACCTTCTGCGATTCGCCATAAAAATTAAAATTGTTTACTTGTATGGTCGTCTTGCCTTGCTCGCTAATAACTTTTGGGGTGCAGGCAATACAAGAAAAACAAAAAAATAGCAGAGTAAATATTTTGCAAGATAATTTCAACATATCAAGCTCCTGTAATATTTAAGGAGCCGATTATTCAGCTCCTTAAATTTAATAGCATATTAGAAAGAATAATTTAGACTGACTAAGAATGTACGTCCTTGAGTTAAATACAAGCTGTCAGGGTCGGTTAAATCTTCACGATCGAATATATTGTTGATATCCAAGGTCAGCGTAGTATTTTTATATACATCATAGCCTACATGCAGATTAGAAAGCAACAGAGGATTTACACTGGTTTGGTCATTGTTTTTAACACGGTTACCCATATAACTTAGATTAAAGGAAGCAGTTATTTTGTCGGCCTGATAGTCAATAGAAGTCATAAGCTGATATTTTCCCAATACATCTTTCCAAGGCGTTTCGCTTGTAGTTCTATTTTGTGGTTTGCTATAAATGCCGCCGACAGTCCAACTAAAATTATCATTGAATTTTTTAGTATAGCTTAGCTCTACGCCTGTGTTACGGTATTCTGCCGCATTATAGGATTGTGACATTCTTGTGCCGTCAATTGTAACATTACGGGAAGTAATCTGATCTTTTAAATCTATGTGGAATACAGCTGCCTTAATAGAATTGTTACCGTCATCATATTTGTAACCTGCCTCATAGTTCCAACCGTATTCCGGTTTTAGATCAGGATTTTTCAATATGATACCGCTGGAATAATATAGCTGTCTAAAGGTTGGCATTCTAAAGGAACGTCCGACATTAGCGTATATCGAACTAATATCGTTCAGTTTAGTTAATAATTGCAATTGCGGCAGAAATGCATCATAATTACCGGCATCTGAACGAATTAAATCCTCACGCATACTAAATACCAAATTAGTTACATTGCTAAGCTTGCGGTCATATTGTCCGTATAAAGAATAACCATTTAAAGAATAAGTACCAAATTTAGCGTATGATTTTAAAGCACTGGAGCTGTCACCAAATTTGGCAAATTTTTGGTTTTCATCGCTGTAAAGCTCTCGTTTAGTATTAAAGCCCAGCAAAAATTTTTCTTTTTCGGTTTGCCAAATACGTTTAACATTCGCGCCGTAATTTTTATGATTGCCGCGTTCCCATTCTAAATTATTAGGATTTACGATATAGTAATCCGGATTTTTAATGATGCGTTCATTATAATAGGCATTAGCTTCCAAACCGTGAAGATCATTAAAATGCAGTTGTGCAAAATGCTCGCGGTCAGAATACATAAAATGCTGCAGTTTCTGTTCATGGATATCATTGTAATCAATAGTATATTTTTTCTTATTAAACATGTAGCTGGCGCTAAGTCTATCGTCAAATTTGTAATTTACACTGATATGATCTTTTTTACTATCACCAAAACTTGTATAATAAGGAACTTTGCTTCCGTTAATAGTTTTGGGTCCTTGTTGTAAACTTATATTTCCGGTTTCTCCCATTTCGTGGCGGCCAAAAGACAGCCCCAACTTACCGGCGTTAATTGTTGCGGCATAATTATGTTGCCCTTCATTTCCGGCTGCTAGTTTAATGCTATTATTATAGCTGTTTTTGGTAATAACATTTATTACACCGCCGTAGGCTTCGCTGCCATATAGCACAGCTCCGCCGCCCTTTACTATTTCCACCCGGTCAACAGTATCTAAATTAATCATGTCTAAATGATTTACATTGTTAAAGCTGGCAGGTATGCCGTTTATTAAAACTAGAGTTCCGCCTTTGATTCCACGTAAATTAATAGAACTGTTACCGGTAATAAAGCTTTGATCATGGGGACCCATAGAAGTAAAATAAACACCTGCTTTATATTTTAAAGCATTAGCTACATCCAAAGCACCGGTCTTTTTCAAATCTGAACCTTTGTATACTGTAATATCGGAAGGAGTATCTAAATTGGTTTTCTCATAACCTAGAGCAGTTACGTTCATAGGATCCAAGGTAAATGACATAATATTCTCTTGTTCGGCAGCTTGGACTCCGCAACTAAATAAGCAAGACATTAATACAGCATTGACCAGAAACTTTTTTGCTATAATCATAAAGACACATCCTTTTCAAAATACATTTTTAATAAGATTGCTTATGATTAAGATTATAAAACTACTTCGTATCATATTGCAAGCAAAAACAGGAAAAATTTTTCTGCTTTCATGGCTTTCTTTTTTATGGCAAAAGCCGCTCACTATCCGCTTATTCGGACTCAACTTATCTTTCGATTATATAAAATATAGAAAATTTTTATCATTAAAATCTACTTTTGTGCCGAGTTTTATTGAAAGTAATGCAAAGAAATAAGCCGTATATTATTTTTACGTAAATCATTAGCTAAAACTCTGTCTGTGAAGCCTTTACGAGAAAAAACAATAAAGTATTTTTCTTTATTGTTTTCCTTATATTGCTGTTGTAAATCGACGATAGTATCTAAATCAATTTTTGTTTTGTCCCAACAGCACTGCATATAACAAACTGTTTGAGAACCATATGCAGCTAAACGAAAATCTTTTAGCGTTCCTTTTCTTGGCCAAATAAATCCTAGGTGTTCAAAATCAATACAGAAATTATCTCTTGCTTTTAGTTCTAAACAATGCTGGTAGCAGATATCAAGAAAAACTTTTTGAGTATATTTCTGTAAATTAGGAATGATTTTTGTTCGCAGTAATGCATTTCCCAATCCTGCTTCAATAGCGCTTATATAAGGATAAACAAATAGATACCAAAAAAATAACATATTATCATTAAATAAATAGCATATATTTTTGCATTGCTTGGCCACACCTGCTTCATTGATCGGAACCATGCGCTTTAGACAACCTATTTTTACCAATGCATCAACGTATTTAGAGACTTTATTATCTTCCATATTTATGGCCGTTGCAATTTCTTTCATACGTAAAGCTCCTTTGCTGACGGAGTATAAAATGGCATGGTAAATCCTAGGCTGACGAAAATGTTTTGCCAAGAACTCATTGCCTAAATAGGATAGCGCACTGTTCTCTTGATAAAAAAGCTTGAATAAATTTTGCTTGATATTTTCTGTAGGATCAATTTTCTGTAAATATTCTGGATATCCGCCAGTAACACCGTAAAGTAAAACTTTATCCTCGTTTCCTAAATCGGCAAGATATGTTAAAGTATCATGAAATGTAAGGGGATGAAGAGTAATATAAGTAATTATTTTTTGGTATTCATGCAGTATCTTCTGTAAAAATTCTATTCCATCACCGGAAAAAATCACCAGCATACGCAAGTCATTGCTAAATTTATGTAGCATAGATAAAAGAGTATCAATTAGTGAAATAAAAGAAGTATTTAATAGTTGAGCATTGTCAATCGCCAGTACAAACTTTTCACAGGTAGCTTTTTTACAAATATCCTCTAAGATACTTTGCCAATTAGCAGATTTACCATTTTCTGTAAATTTTTGTAAGATTCCCTCTTCGTAGAAAGCTTGTTGATTAAAAGCGTCAATAGTATCCCGCACGGCAAAATAGTATTTTCTTTTGCGTTTTAAAAATTCTTTTAATACGGTAGTTTTTCCAACGCCTGTTTTACCGTCAAGCAAAGCTATTTGCAGATTGTTAGCATAATATAATTTTTCTAAAGTTTCTAATTTGTCTGTACGTCCTAACATAATTACACCACCAACTCAACTCATAAGTTGATTATAATTATATCATCTTAGAAGTTATTAGTAAATAATTACTATATTATTTATTGTATTATTTAGAAAATTAAAGTTATATAGGATAAATTTTTACCATACATCCCCAAACGCGTTAAATGAGTAGAAACATATCGCTGCAGTATTTTTAAAATATGAGCAATTCTTCGTATCGAAAAATGCACAGGGAACAAATGTTTGCAATATAAAATTAAAAATGTAGACTAAAAGCAGCGTACTATGGGGCAGAGGCTTGGGAGAGGCATTTTTGTGAAAAAAATTCAAAACATTAAAATTAAAAAAGGATTTTTTCGATTAGTGCAAGAATAAAATATAGTTAACATAATTAAAAGTGCTTCAAGGAGGAGAACCATGCTGCGGGGTATTGGCTGTGATATAATCGAGATTAGCAGAATAAAGCATGCTGTGCAAAAAGAAGCTTTTAGGGAGCGAGTTTTTGCGCCGGAAGAAATAGCCTACTGCACCAGTCGCGGTCAGCAGGCTGCGGCTAGCTTTGCCGCTCGCTTTGCCGTCAAGGAGGCGGTGCTGAAAGCTTTGGGTACGGGGCTGCGCGGCGGTTCTCTAACGGAAATTGTTGTTACTAACGACGAATTAGGCAAGCCAAGGGTAACGCTGTTTGGTTATCATTTGGTTTTAGCGCGTAAGCTGGGAGTAAAAAATATACTAGTTAGTATGAGCCACAGCAAAGAGATGGCTATGGCGTATGTAGTAATGGAGGCTGAAAAATGAAGCTTGTTACAGGGCGTGAGATGAAAGAAATAGATAAGCAGGCAGTGGAAAAATACGGTGTTCCGGATTTACTTTTGATGGATGCGGCGGCAAAGCAGGTTGCTGACGCAGTAGTGGAATTTTTAAAAGAAAAAGCTTTATTTAAGCTCGGTGTAAAGGTTGTTGTTTTTTGCGGCGGTGGCAATAACGGCGGCGACGGCTTTGGCGCTGCTCGTTGGCTGCTTGCTTACGGCGTGCAGATAAAATTATTTTTTGTCGGCGCAGATATGGCTAAGGTGAAGGGTTCTGCTGCTGCCGAAATGCTTTTGTATACTAAGGCAGGCGGAAGCATAGCTACGCTGAAAAGCGAGGAGGAATGGCTGGCTGCAGAATTGGCGGCGGAACGTTCTGCTGTGCTGGTAGACGCAATTTTAGGCACAGGCTTTACGGGTGAATTGCGCGCTGATGCTCGCAAAGCCTGCAAGCTGATGAATGCTGCGGCAAAGCCTATAATCGCCGTGGATATTCCCAGCGGCGTCAACGCTGACGACGGTTCTGCCTGCGAGGATGCAGTGCGCGCTGACATAACCGTTACTATGGCGTTGCCTAAAACAGGTTTGTGCTTGTATCCGGGCAAGGAATTGGCTGGACGCGTGCAGGTGGCAGCTATCGGGATGCCGGAAAAATTATTGGCTGAATATCCCTGTCACAAATATAGAATTACGGCGCCAATAGTGCAGGCGCTTTTGCCTCTGCGCGCTGCCTACGCTCATAAGGGCGATGCAGGCCGCGTACTGATTTGCGCAGGTAGCCCGGGATTTACAGGAGCTGCGGCATTGTGCGGACGGGCGGCAGTAAAATCTGGAGCTGGTTTAGTTTCGCTGGTTACGCCATTAAGCAGTCGTGAGGTTTTGGCTGTTAAGCTGACGGAGGTTATGGTACACGGACTTTTAGAGCGCATGCCCGGAGTTTTGGGCAGCGCAGCCGTAAATGACGTGCTGCAAAGAGCAGCTCAGTCCGATATTTTAGCTATCGGACCCGGTTTGGGCATATCCGACAGCACCCAGCAGGCAGTGCGGGATATTTTACAGAAGGTAGAAATTCCTGTGATTATCGACGCGGACGCTTTAACTGCACTGAAGGATAATACGGTAATGCTGACGAAAATGCAGGCTCCTAAGGTTTTGACGCCGCATCCGGGAGAAATGGCGCGCTTAACCGGCTTATCCGTGGAAGAAATCAACAGAGACAGAATTAACATAGCTGCAAAATATGCCAAAGAATGGCAGGCAGTTGTTGTTTTAAAGGGCGCACCTACGGTTATTGGCTGTCCCGATGGTAGCATTTATGTGAATAGCACCGGCAGCAGTGCTTTAGCAACCGGCGGCAGCGGCGATGTTTTGACAGGAATTATCGCTGCTTTGGCGGCGCAGGGAATTTCTTTGCAGGAGGCTGCCATTTGCGGTGTTTATCTGCACGGCTTGGCAGGCAGCTTAGCTTGCAGCAGCGTAGGCTTGGCGGCAGGCGAGATAGCAGATTTTTTGGCTGAAGCCAGAAGCAAAACGGAAAAAGACGCTGCTGCAGCGGCAGCTAATTGCGCTGGCGGCGTAATCGTGTTAAAATAAAATGTTAGATTTCAAATATTGCTAGTTGAAAATAAAATGCGAGAGAAGAGGTGGCCTTAGTGCGTAAAATATTTCTGTTAGCGCTGGCAGCTTGTATGCTGTTATTTGCGTCAGTGGTACAGGCAGGCGAGATAACAGATGTAAAATGGGGCGTGGACAAAAGCAATGTTCTGCGTTTGGTTGTGGATATTACTGATTCCGCAGGCTACGCCGTGGAGTGCGGCGATTCGGCGTTGAAGCTGACGGTGAATGCTAACGCGGCTGGGCAGATTCCCAAAACAAAAGCTATCAGAAGCACCGTGGCGGATAAATTGCAGGTAGTAAATAAAAGCAACTGTACGGAAGTGTATGTGCATTTAACTAAGCAGATAGCAAGTAGTGATTATAAAGCTTTTATTTTGAAGAAGGATCCCAAAACAGGTCGTCCTTTTAGAGTAGTAGTGGATATTTTGGCAGATAAAAAAGAGCCTGCTAAAGCGATCTCTGCGGGAGCTGCTGCCAGTACATCCGTAAGCAATAAGCCTGTGGTTGGCTCTAGACCGGTGAAAAGCACTAATACTTCTGTTGCAAACGGAAGTAAAACCACCACTACAAAGCAGACCGTGGTAAAAAATAAAAAGAAAAATAATATAGCCAAAGAAGAAAGTAAGAATACTAAAAATAATAACGAAAAAAAAGTTGCAAATGATAAAAAAACAACAAATAAAAATAAGGAGCTGCCGGCGTTAAAAAGCAATAGTAAATTCCGCACAGGCGGCGGGGTAAAGGGAAAAGTTATTACCTTGGACGCAGGTCATGGCGGCAGCGACCCGGGAGCCATAGGCGCAGAAGGAACGAGGGAAAAGCACATTACTTTGGCTATTACTAAGTATGTGCAGGAGCTTTTGGAGGACGAAGGCGCCAAGGTGTACATGACCCGCACCACGGATGTGGACGTTTGCGGACCAAACGCCAGCGACAGGGATGAATTGCAGGCGCGTGTCAACGTGGCAGAAAAAAATAATTCTGATTTGTTTGTCAGCCTGCACATTAATTCTTCCGTGAATAAAAATGTAGGTGGTTTTTCCAGCTACTATTTCCCCAAAACGGACAACGATTTAAAAATCGCCCAAGCCATTCAGCAAAAGCTGGCTAAAAATTTTGGCGTAGATAATTTAGGCGTGCGTCAGGCTAATTTTTACGTTATTAAACGCAGCAGTATGCCGGCAACTCTGTTAGAGCTGTGCTTCATCAGCAATCCGCGTGAGGAAAAGCTCATGCAGGGTAAATGGTTCCAAAAGAAAGCGGCTCGTATGATTGTTGAAGGTATTAAGGATTATTTTGAATAGATAACGGAGGCAGTATTATATGAAAAAAATAATTTTGCTTGTACTGCTTTTGTGCGCAGTAATAATTAGCGGCTGCGGCGAGGATAAAAAGCAGCCTGGCGGCGTAAATGAGGGGGCTAAGCAGGAGCAGACTGTACAGAAGCAAAGCTTTATAGTTTATCGTGCTGCGGCTGACGGCTCGGAAAAGCTGCTGCCGGAAAAATTTACGGTGGACGCTAACGGCAAGGGTATTGCTGAAAACGCTTTGATTGCCTTGGTCAGCACCAAGCCTCAGGATGCGCGCATGGATGATGTCATTCCTATCGGCACCAAGGTTTTGAGCCTGCGCGTTGATGATAAGGGCACGGCCTATGCGGATTTTTCTAAAGAATTGGCGAAAAAGGGACAGGGTTCCTATGGCGAAATGATGCTATGCTATGCCATTACCAATACGCTGACGGAATTTCCACAGATTAAAAGAGTACAGATTTTGATTGAAGGCCAAAAAGTAACAACCATCAGCGGTCATATGGATGTAGAAGATCCCTTGGAAAGAAACGACAGCCTGTTAGGGAAATAGTGGAGATTTGATGTATGGAAAAATATTTAGCATGCAGTGAGGCAACCGAGGCCTTTGGCAGATTTTTAGGCACCCGCTTGCAAAGCGGTGACGTAATTTGTATGAGCGGAGATTTAGGCGCAGGCAAAACCATTTTAAGCCGCGGTATTGCCCAAGCTTTAGGCGTAACGGCGGAGGAGGTTACCAGTCCTACCTTTGCCATTATGAATGTGTATCAGGGAAAAAATTTAGAGATACGCCATTTTGATTTATATCGCCTTAACCGTCCGGAGGAGCTTGAGGATATTGGCTTTGAAGAATATGCAGGCGGCAGCGGTGTAACGCTTATAGAATGGGCAGAGCTTTTTCGTGAGCAGCTGCCGGAGGAATATTTGCAAATAGTTTTGCGCCGCGAGGGCGAGGGCAGAAAAATTTTGCTTACGGCTCATGGAGAGCGCTACGCAGCTTTGCTTGAGGAGGTAGAAAAAGTTGCTGACTTTAGCTATTGATACTGCCACTAAGGTTTGCACCGTGGCTCTGTGCCGCGAGCAGGAAATTTTGGCAGAATATACGATAAATATGGGAATGACTCACTCTGAGGGCTTGCTGCCTCAGCTGGAGCAGCTTTTTCAGCGTACGGGCGTGGAGAAAAAGGAAATTGGTCTGCTGGCTGTCAGCATGGGACCGGGATCTTTCACAGGCCTGCGCATTGGCTTGGCTACGGCGGAGGCGATGGCGTACGCTTGGCAGTGCTGTCTGCACGGCGTGGATACCCTCAAAGCCTTGGCGTATAATATTCCTTTGGAGGGGGTAGTTTTGTCCCCGGTTTTAGATGCGCAGAAGGGAAATTTTTATCAGGCGCTGTACGAATGGCGTGCAGGCAAGTTGGTTGAGTTGGCACCTGTGGCTGTTGTTAGTAAGCAGCAAGCTTTGGAGCGTTTGGCGTTGCAGAAAATGCCTGCGCTGCTTTTAGGCGAATGCGGCCGTTTGGCGCAGGATTTGCCTGGATGGGTTAAGGAAGCGCCAAGCGCTTTGCGGATGCCCAAGGCCAGCAGCGTAGCTTTAGCGGCGTTGGCAGAATTTGATCCGCAAGCAGATAAGAAAATTTTTGGCTTAGAGCCATATTATATTAGAAGGTCAGAGGCAGAGGAACTGTGGGAGAAAAAACAGCAACAATAAATTTTCGCGTCATGACGGAAAACGATATTGCCGCTGTGACGCAAATTGAAGCCGCGTCCTTTTATGATGCCTGGAACGAAAATATGCTGCGTAATGAGCTGGAAAATAAATTGACTTATTATTTGGCTATGGAATGCGGCAGTAAGCTTATTGGCTACGCCGGCTTTTGGTTGGTAGCCGGAGAAGCACAGATTACCAGAGTTGCAGTAACCATCTCCGAGCGAGGACAAGGCTATGGCACGCGTTTGACGGCGGCTTTGGTAAGCAAGGCGTGGGAGCTGGGTGCGGACGCCATTACCCTGGAGGTGCGCGAAAGTAATTTAGCGGCGCAGAAGGCATATTTAACCTGCGGCTTTGCCAGCGAGGGTATTCGTCCCCATTATTATGAAGATAACCACGAAAACGCAGTTATTATGTGGCTGTACAAGGAGCCGCAAAAAATCTGAGAGGGTACGCAGATGTGTGAGAAAAAAGATATTTATATATTAGGCATAGAGTCCAGCTGTGACGAAACGGCAGCCTCGGTGGTGAAAAACGGACGCGAGGTTTTAAGCAATATTATTTCATCGCAAATTGTAATACACCGTAAATTTGGCGGCGTGGTGCCGGAAATTGCTTCGCGCAAGCATATTGAAAATATTATGCCAGTCATTGACGCTGCACTGCGTGAGGCTAAGGTGACACTGGAAGAAATTGATGCAGTGGCTGTAACCTATGGTCCCGGCCTAGTAGGTGCGCTGCTGGTGGGACTTTCAGCGGCAAAATCGCTGGCGTGGGCTGCGGGCAAGCCGTTAATTGGTGTCAACCATTTAGAGGGTCATGTTTTTGCTAATTTTTTGGCGGACAGCGAACTGGAGCCGCCCTTTATGGCGCTGGTGGTCAGTGGCGGGCACACGGCCTTACTAAAAGTTACCGGTTATAACAGCTTTGAGCTTTTAGGTCAAACTCGTGACGACGCAGCCGGTGAAGCCTTTGATAAAATTGCCCGCGTTATGGGTTTGCCATATCCAGGCGGCCCGGAAATTGAGCGCTTGGCTTTAAACGGCAATGACCAATCTATGGCTTTTCCCTTGGCAAAATTGGATAAGCCTTATGAATTCAGCTTCAGCGGTTTAAAATCTGCCGTTATCAATTATCTGCACAATCAGGAGCAGGCCGGCAGAGAAGTAAATCATGCCGATGTAGCGGCTTCTTTCCAAAAGGCAGTGGTGGACGCTTTAGTTAAGCAGGCGGTACTGGCTATGCAGGCAACAGGCTACAAAAAAATTGTTTTGGCTGGCGGCGTATCTGCCAACAAAACTTTACAAAATACTTTGGCAACAGCAATGGAAAATATTGGTGCGCAGCTGGTACACCCAACACCGATTTTGTGTACCGATAATGCTGTTATGATTGCCTGCCGCGGTTATTTTATGTATCAGGCTGGCATGAAAAGTCCACTCAATTTAAACGCTGTTCCATCATTAAAGTTAGGGTGAACAATTAAACAAACAGTGCATAACACTGTGGATAATGTGAATAAGTCTGCTCATAGTCCTAAAAATACGCATATTTTAGGTGCATAAGTCTGTGGATAGATTAGTGGATTATTTATAGCAGCCTGTGGAAAGGACAGTTTGGAGTATACAATGGAAAACATGTTGATAAATTTGGCGGCAGAACAAAAAAACAGTTTACAAACCATGCAGGCTGTTTTAGGTTTGGCTGCAGATATGGCTCACGGCATTGTTACCATTTATTTACCTTGTGAGGATAAAAAATATTTGTATATTTTTAAGCAGGAGCAGCCGCGCACTCAGCGAGGCAATGTGCGTCCGGATTTGACGGGACGCAAGGTACGCACGGTGGAGGAGCCTATGGTGGCGCGTGCTCTGCAAAAAAATATTTCTGTAACCGGCAAACGAGAATGGAATTTAGGCGTGTTCAACAGCCTAGATGTTTTTCCGCTGCGGGATGCCCGCGGGCGCTGCTACGCTGCCATTAGCTTTGAAACTGCCGCTCCCGATAATATTATTACGCTGCAAAGCTTTGAATTTATCTGCAATATGCAGCAAGGCCTGTTAAATAATACTCATTACGGCAGAATGCAGCCTTCCGATGGTATTATGGTAGTTGATTCCAACAAACGCATTATTGCCGCTAACAATAGAGCTAAGCACATGTTTGATGTGATGGAAATACCGCAGCTGGTAGGCAGCCGCACTAACAGCGTAGCCATCAATTGGCCGTTGGTAGGCATGGTTATGGATACGGGCATAGCGGAAAGCAAGGAATTTAATATGTGCGGACTGCTGCTGGCTATGCGTGTGCTGCCCGTAGTGCCGCGTCCCAAAGGCGGCTGCGCTATTGTAATTTTGCAGGATATTACGGAGCTGCGCAAAAAAGACGAAGAGCTGCTGATAAAATCCGTAGTTATCAAAGAAATTCATCATCGGGTAAAAAATAATTTGCAGACTATTGCCAGCCTGCTGCGTTTGCAGGAGCGGCGCGCTCAATGCGGCGAAACCCGTTTAGTGCTGCGGGACTGCATCAGCCGCGTCAACAGTATTGCCATTGTCCATGAATATTTGTCCCAACAGGATTCCGGGCTCATTGACGTGGGCAGAGTTGCTAAAGGTATTTATCAGGCGATTATCGGCAGTATGCTGAATCCCGATTTTGTTTTGGAAGCAGAATTTCGCGCGGACGAGGTGCTGCTGCCTTCCGATAAGGCGACAAGTATTGCGCTGATTTTAAACGAGCTGCTGCAAAATACTATTGAGCACGCTTTTGCGGAGCGCGGACACGGCAAGCTGCAAGTAAAATTCATAGAGGATGCGGAGGGCTGCACTCTGTCCATTGCCGATGACGGCGTAGGCTTGCCGCAGAATTTTAAAATTACAGGACATAAAAGTTTGGGGCTAAAAATAATTAAAACTATGGCAGAATCTGATTTGCAGGGTTCTTTTACCTTGACCAATAGACCGGAAGGCGGGACCATAGCAATAGTCAAAATTCCTACAGGCAGGTGAAAAAGTGTGTTGAAAAAATTAAGAATACTCTTAGCTGATGATGAAGCCATTTTGCGCTTAGACTTACGGGAAATGCTGGCGGAAGCAGGACACGATGTAGTTGGCGAGGCGGCTAACGGTGAGGAAGCCGTCAAGATGGCGCGCCAGCTGCAGCCGGAATTTATTATTATGGATGTAAAAATGCCGGTGATGGACGGCTTGACCGCCGCAAAAATTATCGCCGAAGAAAATATTGCGCCGGTGCTGCTGTTGACGGCTTACAGCCAGCAGGATATTGTAGAAAAAGCTTCTGATGCAGGTGTTATCGCTTATTTGGTTAAACCAATTCGTGAGGAGCAGCTTTTTCCGGCGATGGAAATTGCAGCCAAACGTTTTACAGAAATGCAGCAGCTTAATTTAGAATTGGCACAGCTTAAAGACAGTTTGGAAACCCGCAAGCTTTTGGATAGAGCCAAGGGTATTTTAATGACTGCTCATGGCATGACTGAGCAGGAAGCCTACCGTAAAATGCAGCAGTTCAGTATGGCAAAACGTATTTCACTTAAATCCTTGGCAGAGCGCATAATCGCCGCCGATGCAAAAAAATAAAAATAAGCGTAGCAGTTAACAAAACTGTTACGCTTATTTTTTTATATGAAAAGATCGCTGTGTGTGCCTGTTCTTGTTAAATACAATATCAATTCGTCATTATTGATTTCGTAGATAAGCAGCCAATCCGGAGTTATGTGACATTCCTTGCAGCCAGCATAATTTCCAATCAGGGAATGTTCATGATATTTTGCCGGAAGCTCTTTTTCTGTTGCCAGCAGTTCGATTACTTCTTGCAGCAGTCGCGTATTGTAACCTCTCTTTTTAATACGCTTATAGTCTTTTTTGAAAGACGTTTGATACTTAATTGTCAGCATCAAGATCCTCCATTAGTTCGGATACAGAAGTAAAACCGCGGCTGAGGCCAATACCCTTGCGCGCGTTTTCGATTGCCTGCATAGTTTCGGCATTGGGCAAAGGATTGCCGACTCTAAAAGGAATTGCGCCCTCGCGGACAGATTGTCTGAGAAAAATATTTACTGCAGTACTTAAATTTAATCCCATGCTTTCAAATAAAGCCTGCGCTTCTGCTTTTAAGGACGGATCTATTTTTATATTTGTGCTTACAGCTGCCATCATAAAATCTCCTTTCTTTTAATTAAATTGTAGCCTATCGTAGCTATATTGTCAATATATCAGGCGCAAACAGGATTTTTAAAAAAATTTATTTTTTGCTGCGCGTTTTAAGTTGGAGAAATTTTTCTCGGCGTAAAATAATTTGCAACAAAATTGTAAAAAAATCTGGTAAAGGGCTTGCATTTTTTTTCGATATGGATATAATAATAATTGTAATTAGCACTCGGGCAAAATGAGTGCTAACAGAAAAAGCTTTTAAACACATTGCAATTTATAAAGAACTCGAAAGGGGTTATGAAAATGTTAAAACCATTAGCTAGTCATGTTGTTGTAGAACCTGTTGTACAAGAAGAAAAAACTGCCAGCGGTATTTTTCTGCCGGATACTGCTTCTAAAGAAAAACCGCAGCAAGGCAAAGTTATTGCTGTAGGTATTGGCAAATACACCGAAAATGGTACTTTGGTTAAACCCGAAGTTAAAGCAGGCGACGAAGTAGTTTTCGCAAAATACAGCGGAACTCCTATTAAACATGAAGGCAAAGAATATTTAATCTTAGAAGAACGCGACATTCTTGCTGTTGTAGAATAATTTTTTTGAAGATAACTTATTATTGAATAATTTTCTGTGAAATAAGCTAAAAGGAGCGATTAAAAATGGCTAAACAAATTCTGTTTAATGAAGAAGCTCGCCGCAGCCTGGAACGCGGCGTAAATACCTTGGCTGATGCCGTAAAAGTAACCCTTGGTCCTAAGGGCCGCAACGTAGTTTTGGAAAAGAAATTTGGCGCGCCCACCATTACCAATGACGGTGTAACCATTGCCCGCGATATTGAGCTGGAAGATCCCTTTGAAAATATGGGCGCTCAATTAGTTAAAGAGGTTGCTATTAAAACCAACGATGTTGCCGGCGACGGCACTACCACCGCTACTGTTTTGGCACAGGCTATGATTAAAGAAGGCATGCGCAATGTTGCTGCCGGTGCTAATCCCATGGTACTGAAAAAAGGTATTAGAAAAGCAGTTGACGTTTTGGTTGACGAATTAAAAGGCATTTCTCAAAAGGTTGAAACTAAAGAAGCTAAAGCGCAGGTTGCTTCTATTTCCGCAGGCGATGAAGAAGTTGGCAAATTGATTGCCGACGCTATGGAAAAAGTTGGCGATGATGGCGTTATTACTATTGAAGAATCCAAAACCATGGATACTTGCGTAGAAACCGTAGAAGGTATGCAATTTGACCGCGGCTACATTTCTCCTTACATGGCAACCGACGCTGAAAAAATGGAAGCAGTTTTGAGCAATCCTTTCGTATTCATCACCGATAGAAAAATTACCATGATTCAAGACATTATGCCGGTTTTGGAAAAAGTTGTCCAAAGCGGCAGCGAACTCCTGATTATTGCTGAGGATATCGAAGGCGAAGCACTGGCAACCTTGGTTGTCAACAAACTGCGCGGCACCTTTAAGGCTGTTGCTGTAAAAGCTCCTGGCTTTGGCGACCGCCGCAAAGCAATGCTGCAGGATATTGCAACTCTGACCGGCGCAACTGTTATCAGCGAAGAAGTTGGCCGTAAGCTGGACAGTGCTACCATTGCAGACCTCGGCCGTGCAGGTCAAGTTCGCGTAACCAAAGAAATGACTACTATCGTTGACGGTCAAGGCGACAAGGAAGCTATTGCCGCTCGCGTTGCTCAAATCCGCGCACAAATTCCGGAAACTACCTCTGAATTTGATAAAGAAAAATTACAAGAGCGTTTGGCTAAACTGGCAGGCGGCGTAGCAGTTATTAAAGTCGGCGCTGCAACCGAAGTTGAAATGAAAGAGAAAAAATTGCGCATTGAAGACGCTTTGAATGCAACTCGTGCAGCAGTTGCCGAAGGTATTGTTGCCGGCGGCGGCACCGCACTTTTGCAGGTACAGGCAGCTCTCGCTAAGCTGAAAGTAACCGGCGACGAGAAAACCGGCGTAGAAATTGTTAAACGCGCTATTGAAGAACCCGTTCGTCAAATCGCTTACAACGCAGGCTTGGAAGGCGCAGTAATTGTTGATTCTATTAAACGCAGCCGCAAGGGCGTTGGCTTCAATGCTGCTACCGAAAAATATGTTGACATGATTGCCGAAGGTATCGTAGATCCGACTAAAGTTACCAGAAGCGCACTGCAAAATGCAGCCAGCATCGCGGCTATGGTTCTGACCACCGAATCCATTGTAGCTGATAAACCGGCTAAGGAAGGCGCTGTTCCGGCAATGCCTCCTATGGGCGGCGGTATGCCCGGCATGATGTAAGCAAAAGCTTGCACAAAAATTTACAGCTAAAATAAAATTAGGCTCACTGCTTGTTACAGGCAGTGAGCCTTTGTTTCATGATTTTTTACCTGTCAAATTAAAAATGTAGTACAAAATATTATAAAGCCGCAAGTAATTTTAGTCAAATAGCAAGCCGTAAAATTTTTATCGGCGGCAAATCTCAGCAAATCAATCCTAGGGTATTGAGCAAGCGCAGGCAAAATGTTATAATACTATTTACGATTAAATTTGCAAAAAGAAAGGTTGAATTAGATGCTGATACATAAAATGCGCTTGGACGATAACATGGCTGTGCTGGACGTTAACAGCGGCGCTGTACATTTGGTGGACGAAGTTATTTATGATTTATTAGATTATTATAAGGGAGATAACGACGAAGAAGCAGTTGCTGCTTTAAAGGATAAATATAGCGAAGAGGATCTGCGCGATGCTCTGGCAGAGCTGCATGGCTTGCAGGACGAGGAGCTGCTTTTCAGTCCCGCCTTTGAGGTGCCGCCTACTTTTGCGGAAAAACCTATTGTAAAATCTCTGTGCCTTTTGGTAACTCACGATTGTAATCTGCGCTGCGGCTACTGCTTTGCCGACAGCGGTTCCTTTGGCGGCTGCCGTCAGCTGATGAGCAAGAAAACTGCGGAAAAGGCCGTAGAATTTGCCATTGAAGGCAGCAAAAAACGTCACAATTTAGAGCTGGATTTATTTGGCGGTGAGCCGCTGATGAACTGGCCGGTAGTAGTGCATATTGTTAATTATGTGCGCCGCCGCGAGCAGGAAACAGGCAAAAATATTAAGCTGACCCTGACCACCAACGGCACCCTTTTAAATGATGAAAATATTAAATTTTTGAACGATAACCGCGTCATGCTGGTTTTGAGTTTGGATGGCAAAAAGGAAACTCACGACGCTATGCGTCCGTTCCCCAATAAAAGCGGCAGCTATGACGCTGCTGTGCGCGGCTTTAAAAAGGTTATTGACAGCCGCGACGGAAAAAATTATTATCTGCGCGGAACATATACCCATTTCAGCACTCATTTCTGCGAGGATGTGCTGGACATGACCAAGGTTGGCAAGGAAATCAGCGTGGAGCCTGTTGTGGGCATTGACGACCCGTGGGTTTTAACTGACGAAGATTTGCCGATTATTTTTGACGAATACGATAAGCTGGCACGGGCATATTTGGCAAGACGCCGTAACGGCGATGCTTTTGATTTCTTCCATTTTAATGTGGCGCTGGATAACGGACCCTGCGTAGCTAAGCGTTTGGCTGGCTGCGGCGCAGGCCACGAATATTTTGCTGTGACTGCCGACGGCGATATTTATCCCTGTCACCAATTTGTTGGTCGTGAGCAATATAAGCTGGGCACCTTGGACACAGGAGTTGTGAAACCGGAGCTGGTGCAGAAATTCCGCCACACCCATGTTATGACCAAACCCGAATGCCGTGAGTGCTGGGCACGCTTCTTCTGCAGCGGCGGCTGTCACGCTAACGCTGATTTGATTAACGGCGATATTTCTAAGCCTTACGAATATGGCTGTAAGCTGCAAAGAAAACGTTTGGAAAATGCTATTTTGGTGCAGGCCGTTTTGTCTGCGGAAGCACAGCAGGGTGAGGATTTACGTCCCCATATCAATAATTTTACCTACGAAAAATAATTTGACTAATTGTTTTAGCGTCTGTTAGGCGAGGTGATGCTTCATGCGCAGAATTAAATTAGTTTTGCAGATGCTCATCGCTTTTGTAATTGCGCTTTTTGCCTACAATATTATTTACGAGCCTCATCAGGAAAACGTGCGTGCCGCCGTAAAAAACGGTCTGCCGCAGCTGGCGCAGCGTCAAAACCAAAACGCCGGCGCCGCGCCGGAAGGCAAGCTGCGCATTACGGTGTTGGATGTTGGTCAGGCGGACGCAATTTTGCTGCAGGACGGCAAACGCAATGTGATGATTGACGTAGGTGACAGCCGCAAAGACGATTTTGGCAGCGGCGGCAGACAAGCTTTGGAAAAAGCTTTGACCAAAGCAGGCGTGGGCGCAGGCGACAGAATTGAAACCGTAATTGTTACTCACTACCACGGCGACCACATGGGCAATATTAAATGGCTGGCAGGCAAATATAAGGTAAAAAATATTTATGACAACGCCATGCCTAATGAAAAAAATCAAACTGCCTTATGGCTTAATAAGGAGCTGCGTGCAGGGCACTATCACAATCGCGTTTTAAAAGCTGGCGATACAGTGCAGCTGGGCAAGGAATATTATTTAGAGGTGCTGGCGCCGGGAAATTTTTTGAGCGCTAAAGCTTTAAAAAATCTTAACAACACCAGCTTAGTAATGAAGCTGCATTACGGCAGCTTTACTATGCTTTTGACAGGTGACGCCGAGGCGCCGGTGGAGGATGCGCTGCAGCAAAAATATGGCGACAGACTGCGGGCGGATGTGCTCAAGGTTGGACATCATGGCAGCAAAACTTCTTCGATTTATAAATTTATCAGTAAGGTAAAAGCTAAATATGCTTTAATAAGCTGCGGCAATTTTGCCGTTTATCATCATCCCAATAAAAATGTTGTGGGCAGCCTAAAGCATTTAGGCGCTAAGGTTTTCACCACCTTTGACCATGGCAGTTTAACTGTAGTGACGGATGGTAAAGGTTTTTCGGTGAGCACAGAAAAATAAAAGAAAAAGGTCATTGCTAACTAGCTAAAACAAGCTTGGTCAGCAATGACCTTCTTTTATATTCTTGTGCCGTTAGCCAGACGGATGTGTTCGGCTTTAGCTTCTGCCAGCTGACTTTGATTTATCATGCCATATTTGTGCATGGCGGCTAAAACCAGCTGCTGTCTCTGTTTGCACTGCTGCGGATTTTCTAACGGATTTAAAGCGCTGGGTGCGTAGGGCAGCGAGGCGATAACGGCGGCTTCAGCTAAGGTTAAAGCCGAGGGAGCTTTTCCGAAATATGTTTTTGCCGCCTGATTTATGCCGTTGGCTCCTGCACCGAAATAGGTTGTGTTTAAGTATAATTCTAAAATCTCGTCTTTAGTATAATTGTCTTCCAGCATGAGAGAAAGCACGGCTTCCTCAATTTTTCGTTCCATGCTCTGCTCGTGAGTGAGAAAAACATTTTTTATAAATTGTTGGGTGATGGTGCTGCCGCCCTGCACTACCTCACCGGCGCTGATGTTTACGAGCAGCGCGCGCAGTACGCCGTCTACCGCAATGGCGCCGTGATTATAAAAATCGTGGTCCTCAATAGCAATCAAGGCGCGGGGAATATCCTGGCTCATAGACTTTAAAGGCGTCCATTGGGGATTTTGACGAATAGGGTCGATAACAGTTTCCATATTAAAGGCCAAATAAAATTTTTGCACTGGCGAGGGCCAGGTTTCTCTTGGCGGCAGCAGGCTGGTAAAAATCGCCATCACTGCCGATTTTTCATGCCTATTTATTTTTTCTTCCTGCTTTTGGTCTGGCGCCGTAGGTACGGGCTTATCAACCATGGTGTCGTAGCCAACCATTCCTGCAAAAATAAGCAGAGCCATAATTATTATTTTTAACATATATATACCTCTTTCGTTTATTCTGCTTTTATTGTAGCAAGAAAGCGGCTTTTTTGCAAAGCAAAGTGAAAAAAAGCTAGGAAAATTTGTGGTAACGTAGTAAAATAGATATTGTAAAATGGTTTATTATTTTCAATCTTGGCAAAAAAAATTATTGCTGGGATACTTGCAAATTTATGCAATTTAGCTGTATAATTATTATTAATCAAGGGGGATTTTATTATGTTAATGAATGACAATCAAGTACAAACATTAGTGGAGGCTTTGCCTTATCTTAGCAAATTCAAAAATAAAACTATCGTTGTCAAATATGGCGGCAACGCTATGCTTAACGACGAACTGAAAACCAAAGTGCTGCAGGACGTTGTCTTTTTGCAATGCGCCGGCATGCGTCCGGTTTTGGTACATGGCGGCGGCCCGGAAATTACCCGTATGCTGATGCAGGCCGGCAAAAAGAGTGAATTTGTCAGCGGTTTGCGCGTAACTGACGCAGAATCAGTTGGTATTGCTGAAATGGCTTTAGTAGGTAAAATTAACACTGATTTGGTAGCGCATCTGAACACTTTGGGCGGCAAAGCAGTGGGCTTAAACGGCAAGGACTCCAATCTTATTCAGGCTAAAAAGCATTTGGCTGACGTTTACGAAAACGGCGAGGTTAATTTGGTAGACATTGGTTATGTTGGCAATGTGGAAAAAATTAATACCGAGTTGATTGACGTGCTTTTAGACGGTGGATTTATTCCCGTAATTGCTCCTACCGGCGTAGGCGCTCAGGGTGAAACCTATAACATTAACGCCGACAGCGTTGCCGGTGAAATTGCCGATGCTTTGAAGGCGGAAAAGCTTTTGGTGCTTACTGACGTGCGCGGCATTTATGCAGATTATCGCGACGAAAACAGCTTCCTTTCCACTTTAACTTTTGAAAAGGCACAGGAGCTTATCATCCGCGGTAAAATCGACGGCGGCATGATTCCGAAAGTGCGTGCCTGCATTACTGCTTTGAGCGGCGGCGCTAAAAAAACTCACATCATTGACGGTCGTACCGAGCATTCCATTTTGATGGAAATTTTCAGCGACAAAGGCGTAGGCACCGAAGTAGTGAAAGAAATTAGATAAAAAATTTAAGCATACGGCACAATGCTGCTGGCGCTGTGCCGTATTTTTGTAAAAAAAATCAGAGGGCGGCAAATTTACCAAGCAAAGCCGCTGCATAAAATGAGGGATAAAAATGGGTTTGAAAAACAAAGACTTACTTAGTATTCACGACCTTAGCGTAGGCGAGGTCGCCACAATTTTAGATGTAGCAAAAAAATTAAAACGCAAACAAAAAAACGGTGAACCCCATCAGTATTTAAAGGGCAAAACCTTGGCTATGCTGTTCTCCAAGGCTTCTACACGTACCAGAACTTCTTTTGAGGTTGGCTTTTGGCAATTAGGCGGCCATCCGATTTATTTAAGCGATTCTGCTTCGCAAATCGGACGCGGCGAGCCTATTCGTGATACTGCCCGCGTGCTTTCCCGCATGGTGGACGGCATTATGATTCGTACTTTTTCACACGATTCCGTAGTAGAACTGGCTAAATATGCAACGGTGCCGGTTATCAACGGCCTGACCGATTTGCTGCATCCTTGTCAGGCTTTGACGGATATGTTCACTATTCAAGAAAAAATGGCGGTGCTTAAAGGCCGTAAGCTGGTTTATGTTGGCGACGGTAATAATATGGCTCATTCCCTGATGTACGCCTGCGCCAAGGTTGGTATGAATATGGTTTGTGCCAGCCCCAAAGGCTATCAGCCTGACCCGTTGGTTTTGGCTGAAGCGCAGGCTGACGCTGCCCAAACCGGCTGCACCATTACTGTGGAAGAGGACTTGCTGAAGGCTGCTCAAGGCGCCGACGTGCTTTACACCGATGTATGGACAAGCATGGGCGAGGAAGCAGAAAGAGAAGTGCGCTTTAAAGCTTTGCATAATTATCAAATCAACCAAACGCTGTTGGATGCAGCACGTCCGGAGTGCATCGTGCTGCACTGTCTGCCTGCTCACCGCGGCGAAGAAATTACCGAGGATGTGTTGGAAGGGCCGCATTCTGTGGTGTTTGACCAAGCGGAAAACCGTCTGCATGTGCAGAAAGCGATTATGGCTCTCCTAATGAGCGACGAAGTGCTGTAAGCAAGAAAAATTTTGTATACATGATTAAAAACACTTGAATTATGCATAAAAAAGGATTATAATACAAGAAGTTTGTAAGAATATACATTAAAATTTTATATTATGCAATTTTGGGAGGCTTTTAAAATGAAAAAAGAAGATATTAAAAAAGTAGTTTTGGCTTACTCCGGTGGCCTTGATACTTCTGTAATTATTCCTTGGTTAAAGGAAAACTATAATAACTGTGAGGTTATCGCTGCCTGCGCCGACTTAGGCCAGGGCGACGAATTGGAGCCGGTTCACGACAAAGCTATTAATACCGGCGCCAGCAAGTGCTACATTTTAGATTTAAAAGAAGAATTTATTAAAGATTATGTATGGCCCACTGTAAAAGCAGGCGCTGTATATGAGAAAAAATATCTGCTGGGAACTTCCTTTGCCCGTCCGCTGATTGCTAAAAAATTAGTAGAAATTGCCGAAGCAGAAGGCGCTGATGCTATCGCTCATGGCGCTACCGGCAAAGGCAATGACCAAGTTCGTTTTGAGCTTTCTATTAAAGCTTTGAATCCTGATTTGGCAATTATCGCTCCGTGGCGTGAATGGGAGCTGCGTTCTCGTGACCAAGAAATTGACTACGCTGCTGCGCACAATATTCCTATTCCTGTATCCCATGATCATGACTATTCCATGGACCGCAATATGTGGCATTTATCCCATGAAGGTTCCGATTTGGAAGATCCGTGGAATGCGCCTAAAGACGAGCTGTTCATCGTAACTAACATTCCGGAAAAAGCTCCTGATAAACCGGAATATGTTGAATTGGAATATGTAGAAGGCGTTCCTGTTTCTGTAAACGGTGAAAAGCTGAGTCCCGCTAAATTAGTAGAAAAATTAAATGAAATTGGTATCCGCAATGCAGTTGGTATTACCGACATGGTTGAAGATCGTTTGGTTGGCATGAAATCCCGCGGCGTTTACGAAAATCCTGCCGGCGCTATTATCTACTACGGTCATAACGATTTGGAAAATCTGTGCCTGGATCGTGCAACTCAATCCTTTAAACAACAGGTTTCCATCCGTTATTCCGAACTGGTATATGACGGCATGTGGTTCAGCCCGCTGCGCGAAGCCTTGGACGGCTTTGTCAACGAAACTCAAAAAACCGTTACCGGTACTGTTCGCATGAAATTGTATAAAGGCAATATTTACAGCGCCGGCGTAAAATCTCCGTACTCTTTGTACAGCCAGGAATATGTAACCTTCGGCGAGGACGAAGTTTATAATCAGGCTGATGCAACCGGCTTTATCAATCTGTTTGGCCTGCCTTTGGCTGTTCGCGCAATGATGAAGAAAGGTACCCTGAAATAATGGCTAAGCTTTGGGGCGGTCGTTTCAGTAAAAATACTAACGAATTGGTGGACGCATTTAATGCGTCCATTGATTTTGATAAGCGTTTATATCACGAGGATATTCGCGGCAGCATAGCTCATGCGCGAATGCTGGCTGCACGCGGTATTATTCCGGCAGAAGACGGGGAAAAAATTATTGCCGGATTAAAAAATATTCTTGCTGATATTGAAGCCGGTAACTTTGAATTCAGCGTAGCTTTAGAAGATATACACATGAATGTGGAAGCGCGCTTGACCGAACGTATCGGCAGCGCAGGCGCTCGTCTGCACACTGCCCGCAGCCGTAACGACCAGGTGGCGCTGGATATGCACATGTATATGAAGCGCGAGGTAACGGAAATTGCCGAGCTACTTGTGCGTTTTGAGGAGGCGCTGCTCAGCGTAGCTAAGGAGCATGCTAAAACCTTAATGCCTGGCTACACTCATTTGCAGCGTGCGCAGCCCATTACCTTTGCGCATCATTTGCTGGCATATTTTAATATGCTGCAGCGCGATTTCCGCCGTCTGCTGGGCGTGTGGGAAGGCGCGGATATGATGCCCTTGGGCGCCGGTGCTATTGCAGGTACCACTTTTCCCATCGACCGCTTTATGGTAGCGGACGAGCTGAATTTTGCTGCCGTTTATCCCAACAGCATGGACGCAGTCAGCGACCGTGATTATATTATCGAATTTTTATCTTTTGCTTCTACGCTCATGATGCACATGAGCCGTTTGAGCGAAGAAATCTGCCTGTGGAGCAGCACGGAGTTTGGCTTTGTAGAGCTGGACGACGGTTTTGCTACCGGTTCTTCTATGATGCCGCAAAAGAAAAATCCGGATATTTCCGAATTAGTGCGCGGTAAAACCGGACGTGTTTACGGTCATTTAATGGCTATGCTGACTACTGCTAAGGGCTTGCCCTTGACCTATAACAAGGATTTGCAGGAGGATAAGGAAGGCTTCTTTGACGCGATTGATACGGTGAAGTTTACCTTGGCTGTTTATCGCGATATGATTTTGACCATGACGGTAAATGTAGATAAAATGGCGCAGGCTGTGGCGCACGATTTTTCCAACGCTACCGATTTGGCAGATTATTTGGTACGCAAGGGACTGCCCTTCCGTCAGGCTCACGAAGTAGTTGGCAAATGCGTGGCTTATGCTATTGGACAAAATAAGTTCCTGCCGGAAATTTCTGTTGCCGAATATAAGCAGTTCTCCGATTTGTTCGAGAGCGATTTGCTGGTTGCTTTAGATCCGGAAAACTGTGTAGAAGCACGTCGCTCCTATGGCGGTCCGGCTTTCTCAGAAAACGAGAAGCAATTTGCTTTGGGCGATAAGGTTTTGGCAGCGCAGAATGCTAAGCTGGCAGAGCTGAAAGCTAAGATTTAATCCTAGCGATATTATAAGTTCATAAATATTAACGCCCCGGCGTACTGTTGGACAGTGCGCTGGGGCGTTTTGTCTTTATTAGCTATATTAGGCGATAAATTATCACGCGTTCAACGCGTTTTTTGACGCTCGCTGCGGGCGGAAGCATGACGAAATCTCGCAAAACTCGCTGCGCTCAAACATTGCTCGATTTCTATGCTTCCAAGCCCTCGCTCCCTAAAAAACGCTATCTTCACTTCGTGATAATATTATAGCCTTTGAGGTTCATTATAAAAGTAAAATGCGGCGATAAATTATCACGCGTTCAACGCGTTTTTTTGACGCTCGCTGCGGGCGGAAGCATGACGAAATCTCGCAAAACTCGCTGCGCTCAAACATTGCTCGATTTCTATGCTTCCAAGCTCTTGCTTGCTAAAAAACGCTATTTTCACTTGGTGATAATATTATCGCCTAAAACTCTAAAATAAGATATTTTTGTAAAATTAACGTAAAAATATCATAATTTCCGAAGTTTTTACGGATTGCCAATAAAAACTCTTTTGAATTGCAGAGTTTTTTGGTATAATATAAGCAAAATAAAGGAGGAACAAATACAATGATTATAAGACCGCAGTATATGAAGCTGTTAAAAGCTTATCGTGATGTTCCATTGGTTAAAGTGCTTGCCGGTGTTAGGCGCTGTGGAAAATCTACTATTTTAGAAATGCTGTATGAAGATTTACAAAATAGCGGTGTTAAAAAAGATCATATTATTAGTATGCGTTACACCTTTGAAAATTTTGATAACAGCATGAATAGTAAAGATATGTACGATGATATTAAGAAACAGATGTTGGATGACCAGCGCTATTATCTTTTGCTGGATGAGGTGCAGGAAATAGATGGCTGGGAAAAAGTGGTTAACAGTTTGCTTGAAAATTATAATACAGATATTTATGTGACTGGTTCTAACTCAAAGCTAATGTCCAGCGAAATTTCTACTTATCTTAGCGGAAGATATGTTTCTGTTCCAATTTATACTTTATCATTTGCCGAATATTTGACATTTAAAAAATCAACCTCTGTATCTAATAAAGAATTGTTGAATGATTATTTACGCTTAGGCGGATTTCCGATTGTTGCGTTAGGAAATTTTGACGAGCGTTCTGCTTATCAAATTGTCGAAGGGATTTACAATTCTGTCATTGCCAATGATATTACTAGAAGGCACAATATTACTAATTTTGATTTGTTTAATCGTGTTGTAAAATATATTGTTGAAAATGTAGGCAAAACTTTTTCTGCCAATGCTATCGCTAAATTTTTAAAAAGCGAAGGCCGTTCTTTATCAGTTGAGGCTGTGTACAATTATTTGAACTGGCTGGAGAAAGCATTTGTTATCTATCGCTGTTCACGCTATGATTTGCAAGGAAAATCTGTATTGAAAACTCAGGAAAAATTTTATCTTGCTGATACTTCTCTAAAATATTGCATCTTAGGCTTTAATCCCAAGTCGATTGCGGCGATGCTTGAAAATGTTGTGTATTTTGAACTGCGCAGAAGGGGATACACTGTTTATATAGGCAAAAATGAAACTAAAGAAATTGACTTTGTGGCAGTTCGGCGTGATGAGCGGATTTATGTTCAGGTATGCCGCAGATTACCGGAAGAATCAGACAGAGAGATTGCTAATCTGCTGGAAATTAAGGATAACTATCCTAAATATGTAGTAACGCTTGATGAATTTGCAATAGGAAATGTCAGCGGTGTGAAAATTATTCATTTAGCAGATTTTTTGTTGCATGAGAACTTTTAAAATTCAGCGCAGGTATAATTTATGTTGAAACTATTCTTCCGCATAGTTAAGTGAGAGCAAAAATCAATGTCGGGGTGTTTTTCATTATACTCGATACTCGGCGATAAATTATCACGCGTTCAACGCGTCTTTTGACGCTCGCTGCGAGCGGAAGCATAACGAAATCTCGCAAAACTCGCTAGCGCTCAAACATTGCTCGATTTCTATGCTTCCAAGCCCTCGCTTGCTAAAAAACGCTATCTTCACTTTGTGATAATATTATCGCCTTAGTGTAGTTCGTACTAAAATCAAAATGGAAAAATTTTATACAGCAGCCAACGAATTTTGGCTAACTTAATAGCGGTTCTTTGGAATCGCTATTTTTTATATCTTAAAAGTTTGGTGATTCAAAGAATATAAAATTATTTTAGATATAGTCTTGCGGGGGGATACAATTGTGTTAAAATTATTTACGGGTACTGATTTTGTATTCGCGAATATTTTGTAAATTTTGAGGTGATTATTATGTTGAAAAAGATTATTGTTGCCACAACTGTTTCTGCTTTATTAGCTATGTCATCCAGTTGCTTTGCGGGTTTTGGTCTGCCTAAAGTTAGTGTGCCAAAAGCAAGCACACCTACTGCATCTAAAACGACATCCGAGACCAATAAAACCGCAGTAGATACTACTGATATTACTAAAAAGCAAACCGAAATCTTAAAATATATGAATGGTGCGCTTTATGCTCAGTTAAAATCTTATATGGTTGTTTATGAAGCAATGGGAAGCTCTAATAAAGAGCTTGCACAGGCAGCTAATTCTTTAAGTAATAAAGGTGGTAACGGAGCTGTAAAAAAAGTAAAGAGTGTGCTTGATAAGCAAGCTCAACAATTATCAGCAGAAGCTAAAAAAGCAATTGCAGAAAATAAAGTCCAGGTGCAAACCTTGGCTGCTGCAATGAAAACGGGTAAAGCCTACCAACAGGCCGCAGCGGTTAATTATGGCTTTGTTGCATTACACACACCGGGAGCAATTCAGGAAGCAACATCGGCTTTAAAAAGCGTTGGTTCTAATCCTATGGCTGTAAACAAAATTAACGGAGCAATTAATACCTTTAAATTAGGTTCTCAACTTGCTAGTGATTCTAAAAAAGTAAACTCTGAATATAATCAAGTTATGGATGTACTAAAAAGTGATTTTGGCGTTACAGATGCAGATTTAGAAAGTGCTCAAGCTCCTGATGTTGAAAATATTGCTAACGATTGTTTAGATTTTGTGAATAAGTGATGTTTATGATGGGGAAGAATTTTATAAAAATGCTTCTCATAGCCGGAGTCTGTATTTTTATAAATACAGACTCTTTTGCTAGCGGGAATGAGCCACAGATTATGTGGGATAAGCAAGGTATAGATGGTGTTGAATTTCGCAACCACAGCCAGACTGAATTGGTAGATGACAATATTTTATCAGCTGTAGGTAAAATGTTAGATAATAAATTAACACAATTAAAAGCTGCTGGCAAACTACCTTTTAAGATGTTAATAATTGATAGTTACCAAAATAATGACTGGCAGAGCAAAATGATGCAAGAAGAGTATATTGCTATTTTACCGGTTATTACTAGTGACTTATGTCAAAGAAGAGTTATTCAATATAAAAACACTAATTATTACAGCTATACAGTACGGGCAGAAATGAATGTTTTGCTTTGTACTTTTGACGGTTCAAATTTAAAAATTTTTTATAATTTGCCGTTAGCTAATCAGGCTGTTTTGGGTGGCAGTTTAGAAGAAGGATTAAATGAACCTTTATCTGATCAAATTTTAAAGGAACAATTTTTATATAATTTAGAGCAATTAGTAGAAGAAGTAGAGTTCCCTCAAAATTTAAATAAACAACTTAATAATCCATATTTGGTAACATATCAGGTCGCTGATGTAGAATTTGCGCCTTCTGTGCAAACAAATTTTGATGAAGCTCAACAGCAAATGGTGAAAAAAATTTTAGCTAGCAGTTTTTCGAGTCAATATGCTAATAGATATCATGATAGAATTGTTTTACCCAATGTATTTAGTGGGAAAAAATGGAAAAAAGCTGCTGTACAACATATAAGCGGAGCATCTATAAATAGTGCTGAATATAATCCTGAACAAGAAGATTTAGGGGATGTTCCTTTATATATTAAAATGAACAGCTTTAATGGTGAACTATCTGCGGCAAATAAATATAGCTTAATGAATGAATTAAGTTATAGTATGGATTTGACTGCTTTTGAAGGTTTAAAGCAAAAGGTTATTGGCGAGGCCAAATCAGTTACTACTTATAGATTACCAAAAGATTTAAATTATGTAATTGATACAAGTAGTTGGGAAATTTTAGATACTGCTGCTAAAGATTTAGGACACAATATCAAAGATAAATAAGGGTGATGGCAATGAAAAAAATATATTTCACATTGCTTATGTGTTTAGTTGCATTATGTTTTACTTTTACCGCTAGTGCGCAAATAGTAACAGGCATGGCGTATATTGAGAACAATAATCTTGTTAAGGCTAAAGAAAATGCTCGTAGAGAAGCAATGCGTTCTTTTGTAGAAGAACGCGTTGGCGTAAAGATTAATTCTGAAAGCGAAACAGAAAATTTTATTTTGGTACGCGATCACATTGTTTCCCGCTCTGAAGGTTATGTGGTAGTAAAAAGAGTTGTGAGTGAAAAACAGCAAGGACCATATTATGTTGTTGAACTTGATTTAGAAGCAGGAAACAAGCCTATTGAAATGGCGCAGACTGATGTGAAAACAATGTTGAGTTCTCTTGATCGCCAAAGTTCTCGAGGCAGTATGGATATAGCCATAACTGCCGAAAATGCTGATAACACTTGGGACTGGAGCAGCCAAATGGTTGCCTGCCTTAAAGGCGCAGGGTTTAGCAGAATAAAACGCAACGATCATATTCTGCATTTTATTGGACAAAATCTAAATTTGAATAAACTGCAACTTTATTCAGAGCTGAGACGTATCGGAAGACTTGAAGGAACTGGCGCCAAAAGTATAGTGCGCGGTTTTATAAAAATTGCTAAGCCTGCTTATCCAATAGGTAATGCTTATGCTGCAGTTGCTCAGGCGTCCATTGAGATTATTGGTTATGATTCTAGTAATGTGGATGCCATTAGTAAATATGCAACTGCTTTAGGAAATTCTGATGCAGAAGCAGAAATGAATGCAAAACGCTTAGCATTGGAAGAGAGTGCGCAATGTTTGGCTGAACAAGCTGCAGTAACAGTTCAGTATGAAGAACAGGGTGGCAAGCGTGAAATTGAAACAACTTTAATGTTTCAAGATATTACCGATAAAATTGGCGATAGCACTAATATTATACAGTCATTAGAAAATGCAAACTGCGAAATAGATCGCAGTGTTTTTACGGCAGATAATAATTTTGCTGTTGCGATTTATACCCAAGAATATAATAAACTATATGATGTAATCTTGTCTGTTTTGAAGCAGATTAGATTATATTATCCTAATGCTGTTAATTTTGATAGTGAAGATTTAGGCACTACAAAAACAATTATTAAATTGGGGGGAAGATAATGAAACTAAAATATTTTCCTTTACTAGTCGGTTTGTTAATAAGCTCGTTTGGTGTGTATGGAGTTATACCTACTGTTTATGCAAGTACACCAGATGCAAGTGTGCAATACAGTGTTGGCTTGATAAAAGTATGTGGCACAGCGTTAGATAACGTATAATAAGTTGCGCAAATTCAATTCACAAAAAATATAGACATAGAACTTACCTTTGCTTACAATTAAGTTACCACACAAAACTTGAAAGAAGGTAAGAACTATGTCTGGTAACATTATACAATTAAATGAAAAATTTATCCAGAATGAATTGAAAACTCTTGTGAAAAACAGTGTTGAGGGAGAGGGGGGTGCGGACAAAAACCTGGACTCCCACGGGCTTCGAAAGGAGCTGAATCATTATATATTCTCAAGACAAAATCGATATTGCATTACAGATTTATCA
>Ga0129309_1000060_pt1 | contig 94415 bp, 84 predicted proteins | sample L1105metagenome_FD_94439 | JGI IMG/M metagenome (GOLD analysis project Ga0129309, IMG submission 94439) | Ring-tailed lemur group fecal microbial communities from Wisconsin, USA - L1105 metagenome | ecosystem: Host-associated > Mammals > Digestive system > Large intestine > Fecal | place: USA...
CAAAGCGGGTTGACAGGCAGCTGACCTCCGGATAAAAGAAGATTATGCCGGAAGCACTTGCACTATTTGAATAACGGCGGGGCATATGATGCGTATGAAAGAAGTTCCGGTGCGTCTTGGGACGCCCGCCGGTATCAGGCCCTTATGGGGCCTGCTCAAGCCTCCGGCTTAGCCGGAGGCTTTGACTTTTTACCCGGTTTATATGAGCGATAGAACTGTTTCAGCTCCGCTTTTGTTTCGGGATCGAGGTCGTGCCACCGGATTCCCCGAATCGCCCCTTCGAGGGCCGAAAGACGCATGATGCAGGCCGAGGGGTCCCGGCTGAGAATCCGCACCCATGCCTCCCGGCTCCCGACCCGGCGCAGCTCTTCGGCGGTTTCAATTCCCGACTCGCGGAGCTGCGCCGCCAGTTTCTCCCCGATATTCGGCAGCGCCGTCAATTCATTCATCGGAATCCTCCTTTTGGCAGCCGTCCTTCCAGTTCCACCAGCGCAGCAGCGCGGGATTGTGCAGCTCGTGGGAGGCATAATAGACGGCGCAGCGATAGACATAGAGCATGCAGCGGTCCACCGGGCCGCGGCTGGCGCAGTCACGGGCGTAGATTTCCTCCGGGTCGGCGTCCCTGAGAGATTCGACGGTGGGATACCCGAGGCGGATCAGATCCTGTTCGATACCCGGTCCCACCCCGGGAATCGCACGCAGTCCCCTTTTCAGATCTCTCGCCTCCTTTCATGTTTTTTCAGTATACCATCGCCCGGGAGAAATGTCCATGTGCGGTTGACAAAAAAAGCAGTGTACGATAATATGGTTAAGTAATTTTATATAAATATATTTAACTATTGGAGGCGGCCATGAATCTTCGGGACAGCCTGAATCAATACTATTTTGATATGACGGTCAGCGGCCTGCGCCGGCTGGGACGCACCGGCGGTGGGGAGCTTTCCTACAACAGCATGATGTACCTTGACGTCATTTCCTATCAGAGCGCCGCGGGCGCCTGCACCGTCAGCACCCTTGCAGAGACACTGCACATCTCCCGCTCGGCCGCCACCATCAAGGTGGGGGAGCTGGTGCGTCAGGGGCTGGTGGTCAAAACCCGCAGCGCCGAGGATCATCGGGTCTTTTTTCTGACGGTCAGCGAGCCGGTCGCCCAGGCACTGGGAGCCTGCGACCGCCCCTTTGAACGGGCGGCGCGGCTGGTGGAGGAGCGGTTCACCCCTCAGGAAATCGAAGCTTTCTGTGAAATTCTCGGAATTTTCAGCGCCGAATACGGCAAAGGATTTTAACGATATGATGCAGCACAACCAGATTTATGAACAGCTCATGCCCGGGCGGCTTTTTGCCCGCTGCGCTTTTCCGAGCATGGTCAGCATGGCGGTGACCTCTCTCTATACGGTGGCGGACGGAATATTTGTCGGCCGGATGATCGGCGCCGATGCCCTTGCGGCGATCAACCTGGTGATGCCGCTGATCATCATGAGCTTTGCCCTCGCCGACATGGTCGCGGCGGGTTCCTCGGTGCAGATTTCCATCCGCCTGGGCGAACGCAGGGAGGGAGAGGCCTGCCGCATCTTCAGCTTTTGCAGCCTGCTGATCGTCGCCATCTCCTGCGCAGCCGGAGCCGGCGGCCTTCTGATGGCGGAACCGCTGGTGCGCCTGATGGGCGCCGGAGGCGCGGTGGCGGAGCTGGCGGTTGCTTATCTGCGGGTTTACGCACTCTTCTCTCCGGCCATCATGATCTTTTTCGCGCTGGACAATTACCTGAGAATCTGCGGTCTGGTGCGGTACAGCATGATGCTCAATGTCCTGACCTCGGTGCTGAACATTTTGCTGGATTTCTGGCTGCTGGTGGTCCTGCGGCGCGGCATCGCGGCGGCGGCACTCGCCTCCTGCCTGAGCCTTGCGCTGGGAACCCTGCTGGGGCTGCTTCCCTTCCTGATGCGGCGCGACCTTCCGCTGCGGTTTCAGCACGGGCGGCTGCCGCTGCGGATGGTCGCCAGCATCCTCGCCAACGGAAGCTCGGAATTTTTCTCGAATATCTCCGGTTCGGTCCTGATGATTATTCTCAACACGGTGCTGCTGCGGCTGTCCGGTTCCCTCGCGGTGGCGGCCTTCTCGATCGTCATGTATGTTGACAGCGTGGTGAAGTCGCTGCTTTTCGGCATGGCCGACTCGCTTCAGCCCGCCCTCAGCTACAATTACGGGGCGGGAAACCGCAAGCGCATCCTCGCGCTCGAAAGGTGGGTGCTCGGTGCGGCGGCCCTGCTTTCGGCGGCCACCATGCTCTGGATGCTGCTCGGCGGAGAGCAGATTCTTGCCCTCTTCGTCCGGACCAGCGACCCCGCCCTGCTGGCGATGAGCATCCGGGCGATGCGGCTCTTCTCGCTCTCCTATCTGTTCAGCTGGGCGGGGATAGCACTGAGCAGCTTCTTCACCGCTCTCAACCGCCCTGTCTTTTCGCTGGTTATGGCCTTCTGTCAGACCCTTGCCTTTCCGCTGTTCTGTCTGACGCTCCTGTCGTCCCTGCTCGGACTCGACGGGGTTTGGCTGACCGCGGCGGCGGCCGGGGCGCTTTCCACCCTGCTGGCGGCCGCCCTGCTTTTGTTCGTGCTTCGCGGTCTGCGCCGTCAGGAATCCCCCAGGCAGTAAAAAAGAGGCCGTACGGCCTCTTTTTTCTATGCTTCAGAGCAGCCTTGCGGCGAGCGGAAGCAGCAGCGCCAGCCCCGCCAGATTGGCCAGGGTAAAGGCGGCGAGGAAAGGCAGCGCCCGCGCGCCCTCGACGCGCAGATAGAGCCGCAGGGAAATCAGGCTTGCCAGCGAAGCAATCGGTGTGCCGAGTCCCCCGACGTTCACACCCATCAGCAGACCGCGCCAGTCTCCGGTGAAACCGGAGAGCAGCACCGCCGCCGGGACGTTGCTGATCACCTGGCTGGCGAGCGCCGAGGAAATCAAGGTGCTTTGAGAGAGCAGGGCGGTGAGCGCCTCCCGCACAGGGGCGATCCGGCCGAGGTTCCCCGCGAAAACAAAAAAGCAGGCGAAGGTGAGCAGCAGACTGTAATCCACCTTCGGCAGCAGGCGCGGCGCGAATGCCGCCATACAGAGCAGGACGGCGGCAGCCAGCAGGCCGTAATGCAGCACCCGGAACACCGAGAGCAGACAGCAGGCGAATAATCCTGCCCAGAGCCGGAGGCCCGCCCTGTCGAGGCGGACCTGTTCCCGGAAATGGACCTCAACTGTTTCGCGGCGGGTCCAGAGGGCGGCAGCCGAGAGCGCCAGCAGGCTTGTGAGCGCCAGCGGGAGGACGGCGGGGAAAAACTGCCCCGGTGTAAGGCGGTAGCAAGCGTAAAGGAAGAGATTCTGCGGATTCCCGACCGGCGTGGCCATGCTGCCGAGATTAGCCGCCAGCGTCTGAAGCACCACTGTGCGGATCAGCAGGTCCCGCCGTCCAGTCAGGCCGAGCACAAGAATGGCGAACGGAACGAAGGTGATCAGCGAAACATCATTGGTCACCAGCATCGAGCAGAAGAAGGGCAGCAGGACCAGCACCAGCAGCAAAAGCCGCACCTGCCTGCGTCCCGAAAGCAGCCTCTGGGCGAGCGCGGCAAAAAGCCCGCACTGCTGCATGCCCAGAACCACCGCCATCAGGCAGAAGAGCAGACAGAGCACCCGCAGGTCAAAATAGCCCAGATACTCCCGGTCGGGCGGGACAAAGGGCATCGAGCAGACGGCGCAGAACGCCGCAATGCAGAGGACCGCCTCCCTGCGCAGCAGAGCCGCAGCCTGTGAAATCATCCGCATAAAAGCCTCCTGTTTCCCGGCGGGCGCCGGCCGTCCCCGGGTGGATTTTTGCTGTTTTCGCGCCGGGCGGCGTGGATCAGATGCCGTCCGGCGCGCCCGTCCCCGCGAGCAGCTCCCGCTGCATCTTTTTGGTCAGCGTCCCGAAAACCAGTCGGTAGGATTCGTCGATCATCTGCCGCAGCAGGCTATCGGGCAGCGTCCCTCCGAGGTCGATGGAGTTCCAGCAGCGTTTATCGGTATAAAATCCGGGCAGAACTTCGGGATGCTCCCTGCGGTAAAGCTCGGCCAGCATGGGATCGCATTTGAGAGTCAGCAGATTCCGGCCCGCATATTCGGCGCTGTAATGCGCGCCGGGGCAGAGGGTTGCAGCAAAGAGCCTGCTGCCCACCTGATAGCGCTGCCACTGCCATTCGATCTTAAAATCGGTGGTGGCTCCGGGTTTCGAAAGCAGGTAGCCGTTCAGCCAGTCGTATCGATTCAATTTTATTCCCCCCTGTTTGATGTGGTACAGCGTCGGGACGGGGCCTCCTCAGCCAAGCAGCGGGGGCGGAGCCTCCCAGCGGGGCACGCCGGAGTGGTCCTTCCGCACCCGGAACCGTTCTGAGTGGATGCGGTCCTCCGCCAGAAAATCCTGTACATAGTCGAGGAAGGCCTGCGCCAGCGCCGTGGGACGGCGATCCCGAAGCCGCACCATCACATACTGCGCCCGGCGGGCCGGACCGGTGATGACCCTCGACACCACGAGGTCGTTGGGTGTGTAGGTGGTCTGCGGAAAGATGCTTACCCCCACTCCCTGCTCGGTCAGGGCAACCGCGTCGAGATAGTTGGACATCTCGCAGAGAATCTCCGGCTCGGCGCCGATCTCCCCGAACCACTGCCGGATCGCCTGAATGCGGGACCGGCGTGACGGTACGATGAGAGGCTGTCCCACCAGCCTCGCCAGAGGGATGGAATCTCCCGGCAGCGCCGCGAGCGGATTAGCGCGCGGCAGGATAGCAACCCAAGGCTCTTCTCCCACCACAAATCCGTCGAGGTGCTCGGTGTCGTAGGGTGCGGCGATCACCGCGAGGTCGGCCAGCCCCTTTTGCAGCCGGTCGAGCACATCGTCGCTGCTGCCGTTCCAAAGGCGGTAGCGCACCAGCGGAAATTCGTCGCGGAAGCCCGCGATCCAGCGCGCGCAGAGAAACGGCGCCCGTCCCTCCACCATTCCCAGATCAAGGGTGCCGGCGATGCCGTTTTTCATCTCCCGGATTTCCTGCCGGGCCTTTTCCGCGAGGTCAAGAAGCTCATTCGCCCGGCGCAGCAGCGCGGCCCCCTCCTCGGTGAGCTGGAGCCTCCGCTTGCCCCGCACAAAGAGCGGAGCGCCCAGCTCCTCCTCCAGCAGCCGGAGCTGATGGCTCAGCGGCGGCTGGCTCATATGGAGCTTCTGCGCCGCGCGGGTGATGTTCAGCTCCTGGGCGGCGACGGTAAAATAGCGCAGCGTCCGCAGATCCATCCCGATTCCTCCTGTCGGCTTTATCATATCAAAAAAATATCATAAAGGCAATGATAGATGTATTTCCTTTTTTAAAAAGGCGGTGTTATGATAAAGTCATCGAAAGGGAGAGCAAAAAATCCCCTCAACACCGATTGAAACGAAAGAAAGGTCCCGAAAATAAAAAAGATACTGGAAGCTGTCGCCCATACGCTCGATCTGTACTACCGGACTTGCTCGGCAAATTTCTGAACGCCGCCCATTCATACTTTGGCACAGCAAGCAGGAGCCTGTCATGGAAAAACTGTTTTCCCTCTTGAAAGAATATTACCGCTCCTTCGGCATTGACATCGACTGAACACGTTGGAGATCAACCAGGGACGCCCCGGCACCAGCCTGCCGGGGCGTCCGTTTTTGTCTGACGGCTGATCGTTTTTCTAAACCCGAGCCGGCAGGTTTCCCGAAGGGTGCACTTTCCCGATGCCTCTCTCATGCAGCGGTGTATTACTTTTTGCATTGCTTGGTAGTATCAAATCATCGTGGCTATCATGCGGTCTTTCGGAATTCTTATTAAATATCGCTGGATCTTGTTGTCTGCCGTTTTGCCTGAATGAACAGCAAAGTGCATTAAAAACAAAAAGAGACGCCCGGAATTCGGCTTGTTTAAGCCATTTTTCGGGCGTTCATTGTGGAGCAGGTAACGGGATTCGAACCCGCTCGATTTGCTTGGGAAGCAAAGATGCTACCATTACACCATACCTGCGAGCTGCCTGATTATTATAACCTGTCCGGGGAAAAAAAGCAAGCCCTCCGGCCGAGATTTTCCGCCGCATGCTGCGCGGTCTTTTTCGCGAATTCGAAGGAAAGCGGGAAAAAATGTGATATAATACCCTTGAAAACAAAATTTGGCGGCAGGGAAGCCGAAGGAGGGGGAAAGCGATGCCAGCGTACCGTGTGCTGCTCGTCGATGACGAGGAGGAAATCCGCAGCGGAATCGGAAGCAGGATCGATTGGAGAGGTCTTGGCTTCGAACTGGTCGGGGAAGCGGAAAACGGCGAGGAGGCCCTTGAGCTTGCAGACAGCCTGCGTCCCGATCTCGTGATGACCGACATCAAGATGCCCTATATGGACGGACTCACCCTCTGCAGCCATCTGGTCCGGCGGCTGCCCGCCGCCAAGCTGGTTGTGTTTTCCGGGTTTGACGATTTTGAATATGCCAAACAGGCGATCCGGTTCAAGGTTTCGGAGTATATCCTCAAGCCAATCAACGCCTCCGAACTGACCGCCGTGTTGCAGAAGCTCAAGGCGCAGCTCGACGCCGAGCGGGAAGAACGCAGCAACCTCGAGGCGCTGCGGCGCCGGTATCAGGAGAGCCTGCCGCTTCTGCGCGAACAGTTTTACACCCGGCTGCTCGACGGCAGGGTAGACCCCCAACGGCTGCGGGAGCTTTCCGAGCGGTATGATGTAGGACTCGACGGCGACAGCTGGGTTGCGGCCCTCGCCCATTTTGATTCCGTCGGCGGGGAGGCCGCCATCGGCCAGAGCGAGCTTCTGCCGCTTTCGGTCCAGCAGTTGATCGATGAAAATCTGGACCAGCCCGGCTGCTGCTTCAAAACCTGCCTTTACAACGATACCGTCGCGGTGATCGCGAGCTTTTCGGGGGGCGCAGGGGTGCTCGGCTTTCTCGACGCGCTCGGCAGGGTCTGCAAGCTTGCCCGCAGCTACTTCGGGATGATTCTCACCTTTGGGGTGGGGTCGCCCTGCAAAAGCCCTCTGGAATTGCAGGCCTCGGCCAGCGGCGCGCGCAGCGCGCTTGACTACCGGGTGCTGCTGGGAGTCGGACGGGCGATCTATATCGACGACCTTGAACCGGATCACTCGGCCTGCCTCGTCTTTGACGACACGGATGAGCGGGAGCTGGCCGGCGCAATCAAGCTCGGCGGCGAGGAGGAAATTCGTGCGGTCATCGACCGGCTGATGGGGCGGGTGCAGGATTCCCGGCTTCCTCTGCCCGAATGCCAGTGCTTTTTCCTTGAGCTGGTGAGCTGTCTGATCCGGCTGACCCGGGCCAATGCTCTGGGCCTTTCGGAGGTGTTTGGTCCGGATTTCACCGGCGCGGTGCTGCTGACCGACTTCAATTCGCCCGGGGAGCTCGGCCGCTGGTGCGCCGACCGCTGCCTGAAAATCCGTGAACTGATCCGCCGCGAGCGCAGCGACTCGACCCGGCGTACCGTGGAACGCGCCTGCGGCTACATCGGGGAAAACTTTGCGGACGGAGATCTTTCGGTCGAACGGCTCTGCGAACACCTGCATCTGAGTCCGGCTTATTTTTCGACGATTTTCAAGCGCGAAACCGGCATGAGCTTCACCAACTATGTCACCAGAACGCGTATGGAGGAAGCCGCCCGCCTGCTGCGGGACACCGATGACAAAACCTACCTGATTGCCGAAAAGACCGGCTTTGTGGACGCAAATTATTTCAGCTACGTCTTTAAGAAGCATTTCGGCCTCTCTCCGTCGCGATATCGGGCCGGACCGGGCTGAGGACCCCCGGCAGTCCGCTCGCCGCGAACCGGCGGCTGACGGCAGGGGCCCCCGGCGGTCCGCTCTTCGCAGACCGACCACTGACAGCAAGGAGGACTGGCCGTGTCAAACTTTCTCGACTCGATGATGCGGCGGCTTTCGGTATGGTACCGGCGCTCCAGCATCCAGGTCGTGATCTCCCTCTCGTTTACCATCGTCGCTGTGATCGGAATGATCCTGCTCGGCAGTGCGCTGCTGCTGCGCTTTTCCTCCTCGACCGACGCGCTGCTCGCCGAGGACAGCCGCCGGATTCTCGACCAGGTGAACCTCAATCTTGACAGCTATCTGCGCAGCATGATGCGGGTCTCCGACACGATGTATTACCGGGTGATCAAGAACGCCGACCTGGCGGAGGACAGCATCGGCGCGGGGATGAACCTGCTCTACGAGACGAACCGGGACACAGTGGTTTCCATCGCTGTCTTTTCGCAGAACGGAGGCCTCGTCTCGGCCACCCCGCTTTCCAACCTGAAGCGGCAGGCAAGGCCCGAGCAGCAGGAATGGTTTACTGCGGCGGCGGAAAAGATCGAGAACCTGCACTTTTCAACCCCGCATGTGCAAAACCTCTTTGAGGACCCGGACTATCTCTACCGCTGGGTCGTCTCTCTTTCCCGGCAGGTTGAGCTGACCCGTGCGGGAGCGATCGAGAGCGGGGTGCTGCTGGTGGATATGAACTTCGGAGGCATCGAACAGATCTGCAAGAACGTCGATCTCGGCGAAAGCGGGTATCTCTACCTGATCGACGGGGACGGCGAGATCATCTACCACCCGCGCCAGCAGCTTATCTATGCCAGCCTGCTGCGGGAGAACAACCGCGCGGCGGCAGGCTATGAGGATGGAATCCACCGCGAGAAATTCGGCGGGGAGACCCGCCAGGTCACCGTCAAAACGGTGGGCTACACCGGCTGGAAGCTGGTCGGCGTCGTCCCGGCCGAAAGCCTCGCTTCCAACCATATCCAGCTGCGTCTGTTCGGCATTTTTGTCGTGCTCTTCTTCATCTTCTTCCTTGTCTTTGTCAACCTCGGGGTGTCAGAACGGATCGCGGTGCCGATCAAGGCGCTGGAACAGTCGGTCAAAGAGCTGGAGGCGGGCAGCGAGACGGTTGACATCGCCATCGGCGGGCCCTACGAGGTGCAGCATCTGGGCAACTCGATCCGCTCGATGGTTTCGACGATGCGCCAGCTCATGGACGACATCATCCGGCAGGAGGAATCAAAGCGCAAATCCGAGCTGGACGTGCTCCAGTCCCAGATCAACCCCCATTTTCTCTACAACACCCTCGATTCGATCGTCTGGATGATCGAAAACAACCGCTATGACGACGCCATCGTGATGGTCACCTCTCTGGCGCGGCTGTTCCGCATCTCCCTCTCGCGGGGCCGCACCCTCATCACCGTAGGGGAGGAGCTTGAGCACGCCCGCCACTATATGACCATCCAGAAGATGCGCTTTAAGAACAAGTTCACGAGCGAGATCCGCGCCGACGGAGAAGCGCTCGGCTGCGAGACGGTCAAGCTGGTGGTGCAGCCGATCGTTGAAAACGCCATCTATCATGGCATGGAGTACGCCGATGGTGACGGGGAGATTCTTGTCTGGGCCCACATCGAGGGAGAGGACCTCTACATCGATGTGACCGATAACGGACCCGGCATGCGTCAGGAGCAGGTGGACCGGCTTCTCCGCGAGGACGGCGGCCCCGCCGCCCCGAGCCGCGGCGGCTCGGGGATCGGGCTGCGCAACGTCCACCAGCGGATTCAGCTCACCTACGGAAAGCCATACGGACTGGAGATCGAGAGCGAGCCGGACGAAGGTACCACCATCCGGATTCATCTGCCGGTCCGCCGGCCCGGCGGGGATGGGGAGGAGGCGCGGAAATGAAAAAACGCTATCTGCTGCTGTTCGCCGTTTTCCTGCTGGCCTTCGGGGCGCTGTTTACCCTGCTGAGCGCGGCCCCGCTCCAGCAGCGCCCGCGCGATTACTTTGAAATTTCGGTCGTCACCCGGGAATCCGACTCGTCGATCTGGGCTTCCATCCGTCAGGGGATGGAGCAGGCGGCCAATGATTTTGACGTTGAGCTGAGGCTGGTCACCCTCACCGAAACCAACAGCGTTTCGGAACAGCGGATGCTCCTCTCGCGGGAAGCCAAAGGGGGTGCCGACGCGCTGATTCTCGCCCCCGCTGATCCGAATGCCCTCGAGGATGCGGTCGCGGAGGCCGGAATTCCGGTTGTGACCATGCAGGCTCCCGTGGGGAACGCTCCCTGCATCTCGGTGGACAACGAAGCGATGGGCAGGGAGCTGGCCCGCTCGATGCTGCCCCGCCTGCGGACCGGCGACCGGGTCGTGCTGCTCTCGATCTTTCCCGGCGAGGGCGCCGTCGCCGGACGGGCCGCCGGTGCGAAACAGGCGCTCGCGCAGCAGGGTGTGGCGGTGGAGGAGCTGTGGCTTCCCGGCGGCCGGGGCGCGATGGGGGAGGCCCTTTCCGGGCTTCTTTCCGATCCCCCTGAGCTGGTCATCGCACTGGAACCGGCCGCACTCGAGGGAGCGGTGCGCGTTTTCCAGGGGCTGGAAAGCGCCCCCGCCCTCTGCGGAATCGGCTCGACCAGCCTGATCGTCTCCTGCCTTGAGAAGAAGCTCATCGAGGCGATCGCCGCTCAGAACGACTTTGCCGCAGGCTATCTCGCCATCGACGCGGCGGTTGCAGCCGCCGAGGGGAGGCCGCTTTCTCCCGCGGAACCGATCGGATTTTCGATCGTCCGGCAGGATACGATGTATCTTCCGGAGAACCAGAAGCTGCTTTTTCCGTTTGTACGGTAAGCAATTTGCGCGGTAACCAAAAGGAGGGACTCTGATGAACAGACCGAACCGTCCGCCCCGCCGCCTCTGCCTGCTTCTCGCGCTGCTGCTGGGGATTCTGCCCGGCTGCGGGAGGAGCGCCGCGCCCTCCCGCAGCGCCGACGGAATCCGGGTTGGCGTGGCCCTCTACCAGCAGAACGATACCTTTATTGCAACCATTGTGTCGAGCCTTGAGGCGGCGGCCCGCGAGCGGGAGGCGGACGAGGGGCTGAAGATTACCCTGAATATCACCGATGGGCGCGGCAGTCAGGCGACGCAGAATGAACAGATCGACCGCTTTCTGTCCACCGGCTATGACGTCATCTGTGTCAATCTTGTCGACCGCACCGCGGCGGCGGTGATCGTCGATAAGGCGAAAAGCGCCGGAATCCCCCTGATCTTCTTTAACCGCGAACCGGTCCGGGAGGACATCATGCGCTGGGACAAGGTATACTATGTCGGCGCCGAGGCGGGAAAGTCCGGGGTCATGCAGGGGGAGCTGGTTGCCGAGGCCTACCGCGCGGACCCGGAGGCCCTCGACCGCAGCGGCGACGGAGTGCTGCAATATGTCATGCTCGAGGGTGAGCCGGGGCATCAGGACTCCCTGCTGCGCACCGAGTATTCGATCAAAGCGGTCACCTCGGCCAATGTGACGACCGAAAAGCTCGCCAACGACACCGCCAACTGGAACCGCGGGCAGGCCGCAAGCCGGATGTCTCAGTGGATCGATCAGTTCGGCGGCCGGATTGAGGTGGTCTTTGCCAACAACGACGACATGGCGCTCGGCGCACTGGACGCCTGCCACGCGGCGGGGGTCGAGCCGCTCCCCTTTGTCGTCGGCATCGACGCGACTCCGCCCGCCTGTGAATCGATGCGCGCGGGGGAGCTGCGCGGCAGCGTCTATAACGACTCCCCCGGGCAGGCGAAGGCGATTCTCGATCTCTCGGTCGCTCTGGCAAAAGGCCGCAGCCCCTCGGAGGCGGTCAGCTTCAAGGAAGAAAAATATATCTGGCTCCCCTATCACAAGGTGACCCCGGAGACCCTCGACGAGGTGGTTCCCCCGGCGGAGTAAACCTGTTTTTCTCATAGGCGCCCGCTGCGCGGCGGCGGTGCGGGCAATCGGGCAGCCGGATTACGCAGCATTTTTATACCGCTTTACAAAAAAGTCTTGTTCCAGGCAGAAAAAGGTCCCATCCGGAATTCCGGATGGGACCTTTTTCTGCGCTCAGGCGCGAAGCTATCTGCCGCTGGGGTTTCAGCGCGGCCTCTTTTTCTTAGAAAAGGTCGGGCTGAATCCACGGCATTGTCGTATCCAGCTTGGGCTGAGAAAGGACCTCGCAGCCCTTTTCCGTGATATGAATCAGATCCTCGATGTGATAACGATGTCCATCGACAATGGTGCGAAGCTCATAGCAGAGCATCATATCCTCTTCCAGACCCTTCGTCTCGCTCGGCACGAGCATGGGCAGCTCATGGACGCCTATACCCAAGCCGTGGCCAACCAGGCTCATGGTGAAGGGGATTTTTTCCTTCTCGAACTGTTCCTTCGTGAACTGATAGATGTCGCAGGCTCTGGCGCCGGGCCGAAGCTGCTCAATTCCTCTGACATAGCAGTTGGTCAGCCTTTTGTAAACGTCAAGATGCTTTTCGTTTGGTTTTCCGATCAGAATTCCTCTTGCAATGTCGGAATTGTAGTGATTAAATCTCCCGCCGTAGTCGATGTGGATGACGCTTCCATCCTCCAGACGGACATCGGGGCTGGGAGAGCAGTGGGCCATTTCGGAGCGTCTTCCGCTGCCGAGGCACATGAATTCAATGGCCTGGCACCCGTTATCAAACATATTTTTGATAATACGGACCGCAAGGTCGTTTTCAGAATCTCCCACTCTGCTCATCCGGACAGCCGCCTCCATTGCACGGACAGTGTTGAGTCCGGCGTAGGAGAGCTGTTTGATCTCCCGCAGTTCCTTGATGGCGCGGACCTGATCAAAAATACGGGCGCACTGCACAAACTCGGCATTCGGCAGGAGGGTGATCAATTCCTGATAATAGGTTGCCATCAGGTAATTGAGCTCAATTCCGATGCGCCTGTTTTCCAGATGCTTCTCTTTGATCACATCCGCAAGCATCGCGATCGGAGAACACTGCAGTTCGACAAAATAACGTCTGTCGCTGATCCAGGTTTCCGCTTCTACGGTTGGTTCCTCGATTTTGCACGCTATGATTGCGGGCTCAGAGGCAAGCGGCATCACCGTGATAGCAAGACGTTCACGAATCGACGTCTGCGTCTGAATGTAGGTCTCGGCAAAATAGAGGACATTTTCAGGGGAAATGGCAACCAGCACATCCAGCCCCTGCTGCTCCATATACGGCTTGCACCGCTCATAACGGGCACCTCTCGTCTCGTCTAACATGAATACACCCCTTTATCTTACTGAACTCATTCATTTAATGATCTGATAGGTTGGATGGAAGCCCTCCGGCGCGGACAGCACCACAGGACCGTGCGGCGTAATCCGAACCAGATCTTCGATATGATACCGGAATCCGTCGACATGTACCGCATGCTCCACGCACATCACCATGTTTTCCTCCAGCGGTGTTTCATTGCCCGGGGCAAGCATGGGATATTCATGAACGCTCAGGCCCAGTCCATGTCCGGAATGGACGCGGTTGAAGGGAAGCCCCATCTTCTCGCTCATCGCCTTCGCGGTGAAATAGACGGAATTGGCCGGAGCGCCCAACTGACACGCCTCTACCGCCGCAACATAAACCTCCATCATACGGTCGAAGACATCCACATGTTTTGCGTTTGGCTCACCGATGATAAAGGTCCGGGCGACATCCGAGTTATAATGGTCAAACAGTCCGCCAAAATCAATGCGGCCGTGGGTATGATTGGCCATCGGAAGGTTCTCCGGCAGCCCATGCACCAGAATTGACCGGTCGCCGGTGCCCATAACCAGAAATTCAATGCTGGTACAGCCTCCGTCGATCATCTTCTTGGCAATGCGCTTGGAAAAATCAGTTTCCAAAGAGCCGACGCCAACCTCGCTGATCGCCTCGGTGTATGCATCGCGGGTGACCAGAGCCGCATGCTGAAGAATTTCGATCTCCCGCTCCTCTTTGATCGAGCGGACCACATTAAAGGTATGCAGGCATGATTCAATTTTTACGTTGGGCAGCCGCTGCATGAGCTCGCGGTAATAGGCGGCGGAAAGATAATCCATCTCAATGCCGATCCGCTTATTAAGAAGACCCCGCTCGGTAAGCACATCCACCAAAAACTGGATGGGCGATTCCCTGAACTCAAAATAGTAGCGGCGGTCCTTGATCCAGCACTCGTTCTCGACGGTCGGCTCCTCAATTACGCAGGCAATCATTGCGGGATCTTGCTCGAGCGGGAGCACCGCAATCGCAAGCCTGTCTCGGATGGACTTCTGTGTCTGGATATAGGTTTCGGAGAAGTACAGTACATTTTCAGGAGAAATCGCAATCACAACATCAAAGTTCTGCTTTTTCATCTCCTGCTTTAATTTATCATAACGCAGGGAAACTCCCGAATCTCTCATTTCTATTTTCTCTCCTTCCGATTTGTATTTTCAATGGCCAAGCTTCATTTTGGGGAAAAGCCTCTTTGTTGCCCAAAGCAAACTGCCTTAGCAATAAAGAGGCTTTTTCACAGCGCGATCCCGCGGCGGGATCCACCTTCTTTTCCCCTATGGTCGTGTCGGAATCACAGCCTCACAAGCTCAGACAGACGCATTCTCCGCCCGTTTGCTTTTCCGCATCGCCAAAAAACAGGAGACTGCGGCAACGCCAACGCCGATGATATCGGTGAGCAGGGAAGTGTCAATCAGAAGGAATGCACACACCAGGAAGGCCGCCCGCAAAGGCAGGCTTACCCTTGCCTTCATGTATCCAATGATAGCGACGCCCAGACAAAGGACGCCGACAATCGCGGTACACAGAGCGCGCAGGATTTCCAGAGGGGTGCCGTTCATGAGCAGCGCGGGACCGAACACGAACATATAGGGGACGATGAACGCGACCAACCCAAGTCCCAAGCCCTGCCAACCGGTCTTGTTGGGGTTGGATTTTGCAATCCCGGCCGCGGTGTAGGCAGACATGGCAACGGGAGGAGTCACCGTGGAAAGGATTGCATAGTAGAAGATAAAGAGATGCGCAGCCATCAGCGGGATGCCGGCTTCAATCAGGGTCTGGCCAACAACCGACACACAGACGATGTAGGCCGAAGGCGTCGGAAGGCCCATTCCCAGAATGATCGTGATGAGCATCGTCAGGAAGAGCAGGCCCCACATATAGCCGCCGGAGAGACTGATCAGGAGGCTGCCCAGCTTAACGCCGAGACCGGTCACCGCCAGAACGGCAATGATGATGCCGGCGCAGGTGCAGGACGCCAGAATGCTGACACAGCTGTGAGCGCCGTCATAGAGCGCATCGATGACCTTCGTCAGTGTGATCTTGATGTTGCGTTTGATCAGCGGCGCAATAATCGTGATCAGAATTGCAACAACAGCCGTTCTGGAAGAGCTCATTTTGAAAACAAGCAGCATCAGAATAATTCCAATCAGCGGGGAAAGCAGCGGCCATTTGTCCCGGAGGATCTGCCTGATGTCGGGAATCTGGTCGGGGTCGAGTCCCTTCAGGTTCAGCTTTACCGCTTCAAGATCAATCATGACGAAGACCGAGAAGAAAAACAGAGCGGCCGGAATCAGCGCTGCGATACAAATCTCAGAGTAGGGAATCCCGGTCATTTCGGCCATGATGAACGCCGTGGCGCCCATAACAGGAGGCATAATCTGTCCACCGGTGGAGGCAACCGCCTCCACCGCCCCGGCAAAGTAATCCTTATAGCCGGTTTTCTTCATCAGAGGAATCGTAAAGGTGCCCGTCGTGACCACATTGGCGATTGCGCTGCCCGACACAGTACCGAACAACGCACTGGAGATTACGGCGACTTTTGCCGGACCGCCCCGGAATTTTCCCGCAGCACCGGTCGCCAGATCAATAAAGAACTGTCCCCCGGCAAAGTTCTGCAAAAATGCTCCAAACAGGCAGAACAGGAACACAAACGTCGCGGTCGCGGTCAGCGGAGAGCCGAAAATGCCGACCTCACCGAAGATCATGCGCACCAAACGAGACACCTTGAATCCCGCATGGCCGAACGGCGCGGGAAGATACTGACCGAAAAAGCCATAGGTCAGAAACGTCGCCGTTACAATGAACAGGCCGCTGCCGGTCGCTTTTCTCGTGATGGTCAGGCAGACGATGATACAGATAATGCCGAAAAACGTATCATAGTCGGTGGGCTTGGTTGTGCGGAACAGCATCTCGCTGTAATTGAGCATGTAATACCCAATCGAGAAGACTGCGGAAAGGCCGATCGCGGCGTCAAAGATATATCCTATGGAGACTTTGCCGCGCTTCTCCATGGAAGTCAGGCAGATTACCAGCGCAGCAATCAGCAGGTTCATCGGGTAATGGACCCAGTAATTGATCCGGATGACCGTGGCCGCCAGCAGATCATATCCCGACAGGAACACGCACAGGACACAAATGATTTTCTTATACACCGACATGTCCTGAAAATAAGCTTTGAGCTCGGAGAACATATTAACCTCCTGTTAAGAGATGGTTCAGATTCCTACTTCATCTCCGGGGGGATCAGCTTTTCAGGAATCTCATAGCCCTTCTCTTCGAAGTAACGGATGGCGCCGGGATGCAGGGGCACCGAGCAGTTGACGAAAGACTCTTCGGTCATGTCGTTGCCGGTGGAGTGCGCATTGATGAAGTAATCCTGATGCTCGAAGCAGGCCTTGGTGATCTCATAGGCCAGATCGGCATCCATATCCTGGTGGGCGATGATCATGTTGCCGAAGGAAACGGTATTGACGTCGTGATCCTGTCCGTTGTAGGTACCGGCAGGGATGACGGCGGGCGTCAGGAAGGGGTAGGTATCGCAGACGGTCTTGAGCTGTTCATCGGTGTACTCGACAAACGCCATGTCATAGTTGAGCGCAAAATCGGTAACGGTGCCGACCGGGATTCCCATCGCAAGAACAACGTTTGCAATGTTGTTGTCCTTGAGCAGCTCATAGGCCGCGTCAACGCCGCCGTAGATCTTTTCCTTAGGCGTGATGTTGAGCGCCTTCATGCTGTACTCGATCGAATAGTTCGGGCCGGAGCCGGCGGGTGCGCACGCAACGACCTTGCCTTCCAGATCAGCGATATTCTTGACGCCGGTTTTGGTGGTGGTGATATTGTGGAAGTAGCTGGGGTAAGCCATAAACAGGGCGCGCTGCTTCTGATACTTCGTGCCGTCGGGGGAGGCAATGCCTTCGCCGTTCCACGCCTCATAGCAGACGGCCGAGTTGCCGAGGGTGAGGAGCGCTTCGTCGTCTTCGATCATCTGGATATCCGCCAGAGGCCCATCGGTAACCTGAGGGCTGGCAGTGTAGCCATCAACATAATCGTTGATAACCTTGCTCAGGGCGCTGCCCCAAATATACCAGGTTCCGGTCAGGTTGCTGGTGGGGATCGAAATTTCAGTGGTCTTCTGCTCGCCCTCAGTTTTCTTTTCGCCTTCTGCGGCGGGAGCTCCTGCGGAGGAGGGGGCAGCGGACGAGGAAGCCTGCGCTACCTTCTGGCAGCCGGTCACCATGGAGAGGATCATGATGAGCGAAAGAATCAGGGTTAATGTCTTTTTCATTTTTATACTCCTTTGCTTCATTATTTGCCAGGAATCAATGTAACTTAATCGGTATATCAGACCTTCCGGCTGTGACATACCGCTTGGCACAAAAAATTCGCACCTATTTGAGCAATGCGATCAGTTCCACTTCGCACAGTGAACCGCGGGGCAGTTCCTTGACGGCAAAGCAGGATCTGGCGGGCTTGCCGACAAAATATTTCGCGTATACCGCGTTGAATCCGGCGTAGTCCTTCATATCAGACAGGAAACAGGTTGTCTTTACGACATCCGTAAACTCAAGGCCCTGATGCGAAAGAATCGCGCGGATATTCTGCATGATTTGCTCCGCCTGCGGTTCAATGGAATCGCCATTGAGCTCCTTTGTTTCGGGGTTGACAGGGGTTTGTCCGGATAGGAACAGAAAGCCACCCGCCTTGATCCCCTGCGAATTGGGTCCGATTCCTCCGGGGATGCCCGGCGTCGAAATTGCCTCAATCATCCGTATTCTCCTTCTTTCGGAAAGTTTTATGAAAACGCGACCTTCCCATGCATCGCGGGGCGGTCAGCCGCTTCCTGACCAAAGCAGATTTTGTCTTTGCATCGCCGGCAGGGCTTTATCCATTTGCCTCCCGGACGATTTTCAGATAGCGGTACACCGTCGGCTCCGAAACGTTAAGCCGCCGTGCCACCTCTGCGACACTCCCTTTGAGAACAAAAATGCCCTCGTCGTTGAGCAGTTTAATGGCATATTGCTTTTCGCCCACCGTCATATGCATCGGATCTGCCTGTATTTTCTCTGTCACCATGTCAAACACCAGACTGACCGCGTCGGCAACCGAAACATTGAGATTTTCGATCGGCTTAAATCGGTCCCCGGCCTTGGCGGATTCCCCTTCCTGCGGATTCTCCTCGATGGGGTCAATATGGGTGAAGAAGTTCAGGAACTCGGCCGCCTTATCAAGATAGGCAATATCGATATTGACGCACAGGCTCCCGATCAATTCCCCATCAAAGTTGCGGATCGCATAGCTTGCAGAGCGAAACCGTTTCCCAGTGGCTGCGGTTGATATGTAATTGGCAATATAAACCTGGCTGGTGTTTTTTCTCAGCCGCTTCATGCCCATGTCGCTGACAGGGCTTCCGATTTGGCGTCCACTCAGGTGGCCGTTTTCGATCGCGACGACGGAATGATCCGGCGTCGCATAATCGTGCAAAACCACCTCGCAGTGCGGTCCCAGGATTTCGGTAATAAACTTTACGATGGGGCAATAGGACTGGACAATTTCTGAATTTGTAATCTTTCTTTTTTTCATATTAATCCTTAATTATTTATTATAATAATATTTTTTTATTATACTTGCATTATAATTTCCCCTTAGGCGGATGTCAATCCCTTTCACGCAGCCTTTCCCAAGTTTGTGATTTTCGTCAAAATTTTTCTGCAATTTCTACGAGGCTGTAAATTTTGATTGAATGCCGGGGGCGACGCATATTTTTCCGCCGTCAGCAGCCGTTCCTCACACCTGCTTTGCCATCGGTCCCACAGTCATGACCACCGGCTAAGCCGCCAGCTTGAGTTGGTCCTACAGGGCCGCCGGCAAGCGTCTCAAGACGCACCGAAATTTCTTTCACACGCATCACATACGGGCGGCCCGCAGGCCGCCCTTTCCCTCCCGTTCCCCTCTCCCGGCCCGCCCGCTCTGCCTGGTCCGGCGCCCGGCGCGCCCGAGCGGAGGGCGGCGCCTCAGGGCCTTCACCTGCGGAAAAATTTCCGGTCCGGCGCCCGGCGCGCACGAGCGGAGGGCGGCGCCGCCGCATCACCTGCCCCACAGCCCGTAAACGGGCGAGTTCACCTTCTGACGGCAGCCCTTCAATCTCCAAGGCTGCTGCTAACAGCCCGCTTCTCTCGATGCTTACAGCGAAAGCTTTTTACCGGATTCCTCCACCGGCAGAGCCGGTGATTTCCGTCAACAAAAAGGACGCGCCGCATCGTCGGTGATGCAGCGCGTCAAACGGATTTTAGAAACAGAAGGGCAAGCCGGATTTGAACATACCGCCCGAGGAGTGAGCAGGTCCAATATGTATCCGAACTTCTGCCCCGCGCTCAGCCGAGGAAGGTTTCCGGCTCGGCCCGGCGGGCGAAGCCCTCCTCCAGCTCGTGCTGGTGATAGAGGTACTTCTCATCATCGTAGTACTTTGCGCCCTTGGGACATTTCTTCACACAGGCACCGCACTTGATGCAGATTCCAGGGACGTTCGAAGGGTCGGCGGGGTCGATCGCTCCCATGGGGCATTTTTTCACACAGAGGCCGCATTTGACGCAGGCGTCGCTTGTCTTGGGCTTGACCTTAAGGATGTTAACCGGATTGCCCCTGCGGTCGCGGGGGGTGTAGTAGGGCCGGATCGGGTCGCAGCCGTTGACATAGGCCGGTTCGGACGGCGCCGCCGGGAGAGCCGCTGCCTTTTCCGCAAGCTGACGGGCAAACCGGTCAGCAACTGCGAGATCCTGCTCGTCGGGACGATGGGCGGCCAGGGTGTAGGAGAAGGAGTGCTCGCCGATAAAAGCGGCTCCGGCCACCGTGTGGAAGCCATCCGCCTCGAGGGTGTTGCGCAGCTCGATCAGGCCGTCGTCGTAGTTGCGGTTGCCATAAAGCACGACCGGGACGGCAAGGGCGCCGCCGCCCGAAAATCCGCTCTGGACAAAGGGAAGCAGCAGGTTCGGCACCCGTCCGGCATAGACCGGTACGCCGAAGATGACCAGATCCCCCTCTTCGAAGCTGTAATGCTCCTTACGGGCGGCGGGCAGGGTAAAGTCGACTGTTTCGGCCGCAAGCCCAAGGACGGCCCCGGCTCCATCGGCGATCCGGCGGACGATTTTTTCGGTGGTGCCGGTCGCGCTGAAATAGACGGCGTACAGCTTTTTGATCTTCATGGCGTCTCCTCTTTTCTGTTGTTCTGCTCCGGCGGGCGCCCCCCGTCCGGCGCGGACGCGCCAGTTCTTTTCCGCGTTTCCGGGGGCGGCCGGGGAGAAATGACTCAAACAAGGCTGCGGGACTGTTACGGTCATTATAACACAAAAAGCAGGGACAGTCTATCCGCGCGGAGATTTCGCACCGCTCCCCGCGCAGGGTCCCTGAATCCACGCGGCGTTTCACAGGGATTACGACGGCGAAAGGATCTCTTCCCGCTGCAGGGGGTCCTGCAAAAGCCTGACATCGGGGATTCCTTCGAGCCGGCCGATCATCCGAGCGGCGGCGGCCCGGTAGCCTGCGCGGTCGTCCCCGGCAAAGGGAAGGTGGAAAACCAGCAGGTGCCGGGGCCGGATCTCCCGCTCCAGAAACTCCCGTCCTTTTCGCAGCGTTACCCAAGGAAAATCCAGAAGCGCGAGATCGATGGGGGTATCTCCGATGAGCTGTGCAAGCAGAGGGCTTGCCACCTCGCAGTCCCCGGCAATCAGCGCGGTGAAGCCCCCCGCCTCGATGACGCACCCGTAGTGCGGCACCCCGGCGTACTGCGCCCCTTCATGCGGAAGCCTGCCGAAGCGAACCGAACAGCCCGGCAGATCCAGCCGCTCAACAGGGCGGGAAAGGGTGATCTGCCGGGCAAATTCCTGCTGCGGAAGCACAAGCTTTGCATCGGGCCAAAGCTTCAGCGCCTGCCCGGTCAGCGTCCGGGAGTAGTGGTCGGGATGGCAATGGGTAAAAAAGATCAGATCCGGATGGGCGAACGCCTCACATTGCAGCATCCGGCGCTGCAATTCCGGACCGACCGTGGAAAAGTTCTCCGTTTTTTGGGTGTGCAGGAGATCCAGCCAAATTCGAACCAGGTTAAGCTCCAGCACGGCGCCTGCGTTGGCGCTCAAAGTAACCGTGCAGCGCGGCATGAGAAATTCCTCCTTCACCGCTTCCTCCAGCAGGGCATCGCCGCCCTCCTGCGGTGCTTGTATGATAGCGCAAGCCTCCGTTTCCGGCAGCGGCTTTCCGCAGCTGGGGTCAGGTTCCCCGCCGGAACCGGAGGCTGCCTTTTCGCCAGCCAAAACAAAACGCGCGTCCCGCCGGGGAACCCCCTGCGAGGGCGCGCGCCAGTTCTTGAAAGCTCAGACGCAGGCGGACTGCGCCAGCGGCAGCAGCTCCCCTGTTTCTGTGTTGATGACATATCCCCGGATGGTCACATCCCTGGGCATCAGCGGGTGGTGCTGTAACAGCTCCACCGTCTCGGCCACCGAGTTTTCCACCGTATCAAAGCCCCGGAGCCACGCCTCAAAATCGATGCCGCAATAGCGCATCATATCGATATGGTCCTGTGAAACGCCGCGCTCGATGAGGTGGTGGATCATCATTTCCGCGTTGATGCCCGATACGCCGCAGTCGGTGTGGCCGATTACCATGACCTCCTCGACCTCCAGCTCAACAATGCCGACCAACAGGCTGCGCACCGCGCTGTCGAACGGTCCGGTAATCATACCGCCCGCATTTTTGATCATCTTGACATCCCCGTTGCGGATGCCGAGCGCGGCGGGCAGCAGCTCGACGAGACGGGTGTCCATACAGGTCAGGATGGCAATTTTTTTATCCGGATATTTGCTCGAGGCAAACCTGCGGTAGCCCTCGCTTTTTAAAAATTCCCGGTTATGGGCAAGCATCTGTTCAATCATCGCCCATGGCCTCGCTTTCCCCCGCAGCGGTTTTCTCTGCTATGATAAACCGGCAGGAAAAATTTTTCAAGGTCCCGGGGATTTAAAAACCGTTCAGAAAACGACGCGGGGGCGGTTACTGCACCCGCAGGGCCTGCTGTACAAGCGGACAGCGGGCAAAATGAGGACTTTTCAGGTTTTTCAGATAGTAGCCGCCCCGCGCACGGCGGATATCCCCGGAAAAGAGCAGGCTCATAAAATTGTCCCGGGCAAAGAGGTGTTCGGCTTCATCGATGCCGAGCGCCTCATAGGGAACGGCAGATTCCTTTGCGGTCGCCCCGCAGTCGATCAACCTTCTCACAAGGTAGTCGTAGTCACGCAGCAGATTTTTGGTTCCCACGCAGCACATAGGCGCCCCCCCTTTCATACTGTTATTATATGAAAACAGTATCGCATTCCGCTGTCCGTTTGTCAAGATAAATCGAGAATATTTATCAAATTTGTGTTTTTATTTAACCCGTACACCCGGACAAGCCGCCGGAGGGCAGGATAACCGGCGCGGCCCAGGCAGCGCCGGTTATCTCTGCCCGCGCCTGTTCCTCACAGCCCCGAAACGGACCGCTGCCGTTTTGACGGCAGCGGTCCGCATCCAGAGATTGCTGTGGACAGACCGGTTGTCCTGTGTCCGGAGCAGAGCTTTCCCCGCACCGGCGGACCCGGCGGCGTTGCCGCCCAAAAGCGGTCCACCTGTTTGGCGCGCCTGACAAGTGTCAGGCGCGCCAAACCTCCTCTTTCCAAACAGGAATCCAAATTATTCTTCGTCCGCCAGCGCCTTGGCCTCGGCAATGACCGAAGCTTCCAGCTGGCCGGGAAGCTGCTCATACCGTTCGAAGGTGAGCATGAAGCTGCCGCGGCCCTGGGTCATTGAGCGCAGGGTGGTAGTGAAGTCGTACATCTCGCTGATCGGCACCTCCGCGACAATCTCCTGGGTTCCGTCGCCCCAAGGGTTCATGCCGAGAATGCGGCCGCGGCGCTTGTTGAGGTCGCCGATGATGTCGCCGGTGTAGCTGTCCGGGACATAGACCTTCAGGCTGCCGATCGGCTCAAGGATGACCGGACTCGCCTGCGGGATACCTGCCTTATAGGCGAGGGACGCGGCGGTTTTGAAGGCCATTTCGGAGGAATCGACCGGGTGATAGGAGCCGTCCACCAGAGTGGCCTTGAGGCCGACCATCGGATAGCCCGCAAGCATGCCGTGCTTGATGGCGTCCTGCAGGCCCTTTTCGACTGCCGGGAAGAAGTTCTTCGGAACCGAGCCGCCGAAGACATTTTCGCAGAACTCAAGCCCATCGGAATCGCACGGCTCAAATTCGATCCAAACATCGCCGAACTGCCCGTGGCCGCCCGACTGCTTCTTATGCCGCCCCTGCACCTTGACCTTCTTGCGGATTGTCTCGCGGTAGGCGACACGCGGTTTTTCGAGGGTGACCTCGGTGCCGAACTTGCTCTTCAGGCGGGAGACGATGACATCAAGATGCTGGTCACCGAGTCCGGAGATCAGCTGCTGCTTGGTTTCGGGGTCCTGCACGAAGGTAACGACCGGGTCCTCTTCGATCAGGCGCGCGAGGCCCTGAGCGATCTTGCCCTCCTCGCCCTTCTTCTTGGCGACAACTGCCATCGTCAGGGTCGCCATCGGATAACCGACTTCTCGCAGGGTGAGCACCCGCTTGGGATCACAGAGGGTATCGCCGGTGAGCGTCTCGCCGAGCTTTGCCACCGCGCAGATGTCGCCCGCCGGAACGGCCGAAACATCCTCCTGCTTTTTGCCGGTGATATAGAGCAGCTTGCCGAGCCGCTCGGGATTTCCGGTGCGGGAGTTGATCGGGGTGATCTCACCCGACAGCTTGCCGGAGATGACCTTCACATAGGAAAGCTTGCCAATGAACGGATCGGCGATGGTTTTGAACACATAGGCCACCAGCGGCTCCAGAACATCGCAGCTGACCTCAACCTCTTCGCCCTCGGCGGTAACGCCGACCTCATTGGCCGCGTTCTTGGCGGAAGGCAGATGGTTCACAATGGCGTCAAGCAGCGCGTCAATGCCGTCAAGGGTGAGTGACGAGCCGCAGAGCACCGGGAATATCTGCCGGGTGCGCAGGCCCTCGTTGATGCCACGGACCATTTCCTCGGTGGTGAAGGTACCGCCGCCAAAAAACTTTTCCATCAGATCTTCTTCGGTTTCCGCAACCGCCTCGGAGATGATGTTGCGGCATTCCTCCACAAAGCCGCCGACATTCGGCATCGAGCCCTGACGGCGGTTGCCGTTGTCATGGACAAACGCTTTGTTGGCGACGAGGTCAATATAGCACTCCACACCGGCTCCCTCAGAGTAGGGAACGACGATGGGGCAGACGTGGGAGCCGAATTTCTCGCGCAGCTGTCCGAGCACCTTATAGAAGTCGGCATGGTCGGCGTCCATCTTGTTGATGAAGAACATGATCGACTTGTTCTGCTCGCAGGCGAGTTTATAGGCCTTTTCGGTACCCACCGTCACGCCGCTGCGGGCTGAAACCACAATGATGACGCTGCCCGCGGCGCGGGTGCCCTCCATCAGGCCGGTAGCAAAGTCAAACGCACCGGGGGTGTCGATAATGTTGATCTTGGTATTATTCCATTCCAGAGGGGCAAGCGACAGCGAAACCGACGCCACACGCTTGATCTCCTCGGGATCATAGTCACAGACGGTCGTCCCGTTCTCGACCTTGCCCAGACGATCGGCGGCACCGGCGCGAAACAGAAGAGCCTCCGCAAGCGAGGTCTTTCCGCAGGAACCGTGTCCGACCAGCGCAATGTTTCTGATCTTATCCGCAAGATACTGTTTCAATTTACATCTGCCCCTTTCAATATATCTAAAAACGTCTAGATATATTGTGTATTTTGCATAGCAACGGATGAAAAACGCCCATCGCTTATGGTTAATTATAGTATGATTTGGCCGGGTTGACAAGTACCCTGCACAAAATATTCCGATTTCGCTTCGCTGTTTCTGTCATTTTTGGTCAACAAAGGGCTGTGCCCGGGCTGCTTCGCGGAGTTGGACGCGCCGGGCGGGCCAAATCCCCAAAATTCGCCTGTCCCACCGGAAAAGGGACATGCGGATGGCGTTTTCAGCGTTCTTTCGGCGGATTTTCCCGCATATATATCACCGAGGTGAATGTGAGATGATGATGTATTCCTTTTCTTTCGGAAGAAGGCTCCGCCGCTCGACGCTGCTGCTCCTGCTGCTGCTCGCGGTGATGGCCGCCGGACGGGCGGTGCTCTTGATGCTCCCCGGTTCGGATGCGGCTGTATCCGCTTCGAACATCAGGCGCCAGCCCGGCAAAACCGAGGAACAGCGTCAGGCCTTTCTTGCCGCGCTCGGCTGGTCGGCCGATCCGGAGCCGTGCGAGGTGCTCGAGGTGATCATCCCCAAGGAATTCGATGAGACCTACCAGAACTACAACAAAATCCAGACCGACCAGGGACTTGATCTGACCCGCTATCGCGGCAAACGGTGCAGGCGTTATTCCTATATGGTGCACAACCACCCAAGCGGGGACGAACACGTGCGGCTGAATCTTCTGGTTTGTTCAGGCAAGATCATCGGCGGGGATGTCTGCTCGATGGGGCTTGACGGCTTCCTGCAGGGGCTGGCTTTTCCTGCTTCCGCCCCTCCTGCAGAGACGCAGAGCGCCGCGCCCGCTTCCTGAGCGCCGCGCCCTGACAGCGGGCCGCCCACCCGAAGATGATCCGTGCAGCGCGGCACCGCACTCAAAAACGTCCCGGCAACGGGCGGCGCATTCCGGAAAGTCTTGGCGGCGGGCGGCGCCCAGATGCGCCGCCCGCCGTCTTTGGAACAAAAAAACAGTTGACTTTTCCCCTGCGCCATTATATAATTATTTGGCATTGTGGTGGAATATGCCCCGCAGTGATTGATGGAAGCGTATCGAAGTGGTCATAACGGCCTCGACTCGAAATCGAGTAATCCTGTAAAAGGGACCGTGGGTTCGAATCCCACCGCTTCCGCCACGTCGGAGCAAGCGATATCAAGCTTGCTCCGATTTTTCTTTGGAAAAATCGGAGTGCACTCACGCCGCTGCTCTTCCTTCTCCGCAAAAGGTCACGTTCGCGCCGCCTGCTGCTGCGTGCGCCCTTTGGGTGCAAGCGCCCTCACCACAGCTCGCTGTCGCCGCCAAATTCTTGCGGGCGCATCTACGGCGCGTGGCATCTCTTTTATGCAAGCCGCTCCGCGGCTTCCGCTGCGGCGGGGCGGTCGAACATGCAAGACAGCCTTGGCGGTTTTGTTGCACACATTCTTTCTCTCCGAACTCTAAAAATGAATGGAAGCCCGGCTGCAATTTGAACGAAAGTGTTCGAATTACAGCCGTTTTTTTCTATACAAAAGCTCTGTTCATGGGCTTTTTCGATGTATTGGGCGGGCGTCAACCGGACAGTGTTGCTGCAAACGCGTGAGAATCGCCCGACGAAAATAAAATCATGCGCGATTCGAGCCTGTATGTTCGGCCAAACCGCATCTCTTTTTCTTATCATAAAAGGCTTTTTCAGCGGCATTCGGTGCTTTGTGATAGATAGAACCTTGCGGCCTACGTTTGCGGCAAAGAATAAAATCGCCATTGAAATCCGAACCCGCTGGATTGAACCATCCATGGCGCTTTTGCTGTAATCATCGGTCCGATGCGGCTTTCCCCTGATTTTTCCTCAAAATCCGGACCTTGAAAAGCCGCAAATTGCGGCAAAAAGCGAAACGGGACGGTCCGAATCCGCATACCCCAATGCCGGTATATGAAAAGCCGCGTCCGATCGTCATGCTTCGCTCGTTTCCGCAAGACGCCTCGGCTGCCGCAGTCAAAGTAAACGGGGAAAGCGCAGGATTCTTTACCGATTATATCCTGTACTCCCGGATATCCTCCGGCATTCGGTCAGGCGGAAGCTCTTTGACAGCAGCCTCGCTGCCTGCGGCGACGGCGGTATCGTAATACCAGCACTTGAACTTCAACGTGTTTATCATTTTTTGCAGATCCTCCATCTGCCTCTCGACTTCCTGGAGCCTGGCGTGGAACATGCTCTGCCGCTTTTCGAGAGAGGCTTCTCCCTCCTGACACCAACTGAGGAACTCCTTCCGGGGTAAAAAGCTTTCGCCTCGGGAATCGGGCAAAGCGGGCCGCCGACAAAAATCTTTGGATGACAGGAAGCCGCCACGACAGGAGCGGCCGCCCTTTTGCGGGCTTCGAAACATGGGCGGTGCAGGCGGAGAAATTTCAGCGTCTTTTGAGTGAGAATCGTCCTGTCCGTCCCGGCGGACGGGCAGGACACCGGCGGCAGGCGATGTCAGCGGCGCCGCCCTCCGCTCGGGCGCGCCGCACACCGGGCGGACGAGGGCTGACAGGGAAGGGGAACGAGAGCAAAGGGCGGCCTGCGGCCGCCCTTTTACGGGCTGCGGGGCATGGGCGGTGCAGGCGGAGAAATTTCAGCGTCTTTTGAGTGAGAATCGTCCTGCCCGTCCCGGCGGACGGGCAGGACACCGGCGGCAGGCGATGCCAGCGGCGCCGCCCTCCGCTCGGGCGCGCCGCACACCGGGCGAACGAGGGCGGACAGGGAAGGGGAACGAGGGCAAAGGGCGGCCTGCGGCCGCCCTTTTGCGGGCTTCGAAACATGGGCGGTGCAGGCGGAGAAATTTCAGCGTCTTTTGAGCGGCCCGCTGCTGCAAAGCCCTTTTAAGGCTGACTTAATCCCCCGGCACTGCGGGGGGCTTACCTTCTGTTCCTTCGGACGGATCTCCACGCGAAACGTCGGCTTCGCGGATTTCGCCCGCTCTTTATGCCCCTCGTGCGTGCCGCCTGTTTTCGAGCTGCTTGGCGCAGGGGGCCGCGGACATTGAGCTTCAATGTCCCTCGCGCGTGCCGTCCGCTTTTGTCCTATGGATCGTTCCATGCGGATGCTGGGGCGGCGCATAGCAGGAGGAAAGCTTCAGCGGACAGCTTCCGGCATTCAATATGTTATGCCAGATTCCGCCCGGTATAAAAACAGCTTCTCCCGCAAAAAGGCAGCACCGGAATCCCAGCTCATCTGAGGTGCACCCCATGCAGACGAGCGCCCGGCCTTCCTCGACCCGTACAACCTGATCTGTTTCGGGATGCATCTCCACACCGATATCCCCGTGCACCGGAATCTCCATCAAGGTCATCTGCAGGCGGCGGCCCGTCCAGAATGCCGTACGGAAGTTCCGGTTTTCCCTCGCGGCCTGTATCACATTGGCGGCAATGGGGTCCGCCCCGTAATCGGTTTGAGCCGAACCGCAGGCGTCCTCCCGGTTCCATGAATTCATTCTGCCCTCTCCTCTCTGTATTGGATACTTTATGATATGGGGCGGAGAGTGTCCCGGTGACATACGGGTGGCCGTGTATGTTTTTCACGGTTCAGGTCAGACTAAGGGCAGAGGGGGGGATCTCAGATCAATTTTGTGATTCTTTGCATGACGTCGCTCGGTTCCATTGCCGTGCTGTTCCTGGTGGCGAAGTTCATGGGGCATAAGCAGATCGCCCAGCTGGATTTTTTCGACTATATTACCGGAATCACCATCGGCTCGATCGCCGCCGAAATGGCCACCGAGCTGGAGGAGCCGTGGAAGCCGCTTGTTGCAATGATCCTCTACGGCGGGGTCACGATACTGATGAGCACGATGTCTAAAAAGTTTCCGCGGATGCGGAAATATCTCAACGGAACGCCGACCATCCTGATGGACCATGGAAAGCTGTATCGGGAAAATCTGTCGAAGGCCAAGCTGGATCTCAGCGAGTTCATGGTCATGTGCAGGCAGCAGGGTTATTTTGACCTGTCGAACATCCAAACCGCTATCTTTGAGTACAATGGAATTCTTACCATTCTTCCGGTGAGCAGCCAGCGCCCCGCCACGCCCAATGACATGAGTCTCAACCCGCAGCAGGAGCTGCTGTTTACCGAACTGATTATGGACGGCCGCATTCTCGAGGGCAACCTGAAGCGCATGGGGCTGGATCTGACCTGGCTCAACAGACAGCTGAGCGAACGGAATATCCACTCGCCGCGGGAGGTCTTTCTCGCAGTCTGCGACCGGAATCTGAAGCTGATTCTTTTCAAAAACATCCAAAACGAGCGGGAGGGCGGCGGCCGGGAAGAATAACCGGAGCGGGGTCCTCCTGCCTTTGCTTTTTCCCTTCCCCAGGGGCGCGGGGAATGGAACCCGCGCTGCTTCCGGCGCATCAAACCATGCGGCTTCAGGGGCGGTGCGCGCTTGCGGCAGCGGGAATCTTCGGTCATGGCGGCACGGGGTCTTCTCACACGGCTATACGGCTCCTCTGTCACGCGCGGCCCCGATTTTCCCTACGAAGGCCTGTACCTCTCCGCAGCGCCTTATCGGCCGGCAACTCATTTCGGCCTCCTTCGGCTTTGCGCTTGCGCCGGCCGCATCGCTGCAAAACGCCTTTGAGTTTCGGCACTCAAAGGCGTTTTGCAGCGATGAAACAGCATTATCAAAAATATCCATCGCTTGTTTTCTCTTGAAAGCATCAAGGACGTTCGACTTTCTAAGGGAAGCTGATCCGGTGAATCAACCCATGCCCGTCAGGTCAATCTGCTCCGGGGACATAAAAAGCCGATCCCATCAGTCCATACTTGTCGGATCAATCCCGCTCCGGAAATACAAAAGGGTATTGGAAACCATTAGATGATCCATGCTTTTGCGGTCCGCCGCTTTCCAGTTTCCCATACCGGGAGACGCCATATGTTCACCGCACCGCGGGGCGCGGACCGCATCGGGAACTGCGGACTCCGCCGGTTTCCGCTTCCGGCGGCACACCCTCTGCGCCGCCTTCTCCCTTGAAAACGGGATTTTCTCCGCCGGTTATTCCCGGGGTTCCCGTTTCTGCACCGGCAGAGCGCCGAAAAACGCAGCCGCGCCCGCCGTCTCCGCCGCGTTCGGATGGCCTTTGGCGATTCCGCCGACCAGCTTAAACGGGCCGAAGGTATCGAAGCCGGGACAGCCGTATTCCCCGATCACCCGCGAACCCTTTTTCCGCACAATCTCCCCGATGGCAGCGGTATAGCCGCCGCGGGGACTGCCGCAGGTATAGAGGAGAAACACCGGCTTGTCCGCCGGCAGATGGTTTTCGGCATATTTCAGCACATTTTTGCCGGATTTGGCGCAATAGATGCCGGAGGCGAACCCGATCAGGTCATATCCGCTCAGATCCCGCGCACTGTCCGTCAAAGCGTCGATCAGTGTGACGTCATGGGCCTGCGCGATGGCATCCACCAGCTTTTTCGTGTTGCCATGATGTTTCGACTCATATATAATTGCAGTGTTCAACAAAATCACTCCTTGCTTTTTATCGGTACGTTAAATATACTATGTATGAAGCATAACTGCAAGTACGCAGAAAAATGATACATGGTACGCCCCGCCGTACCATTTGGGGGAAACGGATGAAAACAGATCAGACGGTGCAGGATTATCTGCGGCAGGTCCTCGCGGGAGAGCCGGACGGCGACTGCCCCGTCCGCAGGACGCTGGAAATTTTAAACGGGAAGTGGCGCACGCATATCATCTATGAACTGTGCAAAAAGCCCTTCTGCCGGTTTGGGGAGCTGAAGCGGGCGCTTCCCCGGATCACCAGCACCATGCTCACCTCCACGCTGCGGGACCTGGAACGTCTGGGCATTGTCCGCCGGGAGCAGTATAATGAGATTCCGCCCCATGTCGAATACTCCCTGACGGAAAAGGGAAGAGCACTCCTGCCGGTGTTTTTTGAGATTCACCGGTGGGCGCAGCGTTATCTCGGCCCGGAGGCGGCCGGCCCCGGACCGGAGGGCGGGGACTGACCCGCCGGCCATGAGAAACGAGGTATTGAAATGGATCAAACCCTCCCCATGCGGATCATCGCGCGGATTCACAGCGATTTTCCCTCCAAGTTCGGCATTCCGCGGCAGAGCGGCCTGATCGATGCGCTCAGGGCCACCATTGTCTTTGAACCGGAATACCGCTGTCCGGACGCGCTGCGCGGACTGGAGGGATATTCCCACATCTGGCTCCTCTGGCAGTTCTCCGGCGCGCTGCGGGAAGGGTGGTCCCCCACCGTCCGCCCCCCGCGCCTCGGCGGCAACGTCCGCATGGGAGTGTTTGCAACCCGCTCCCCCTTCCGGCCGAATGCGATCGGGCTTTCCTCGGTCCGGCTCGTGGGAATCGAAACCGGCGGGGCGCAGGGGCCGCTGCTGCATGTCGCCGGAGCCGACCTGATGGATGGAAGTCCCATCTTCGATATCAAGCCCTACCTTCCTTACACCGACTGCCATCCCGACGCCGCCGGAGGCTTTGCCTTTCAGTCGCGGGAGGGGGTGCTGCGGGTGGACTTTCCGGCGCCGCTGCTCGAGACGGTTCCCCCCGACCGCCGGGAGGGCCTGATCGCCGTGCTGGCGCAGGACCCCCGTCCCGCTTATCAGAAGGAACCCGGACGGGTGTACGGCTTCGAGTTTGCGGGTCTTGAGGTCCGCTTTTCGGTGGATGACGGCACGCTTCTGGTCTGCGGAGTGGTCCCTTCTTCGCAGAAGGCGCCGGGCTGAGAATGTACCTGCGCCGGGCAGTTCCCCTTCTGCGGCGGTGCGCCGGGCTGCGGGCACGGCCCGTCCAGCGGTGTTTTAGAAAAATTTCGTTTTCCAGGGTTGGAAATAAATAGCTTTTTCTCACCGTTTATAGTAAAATAAAAGAAATTGCAGGACGCGTGAAACGAAAGGGGGATGCGGGCGGATGAAACGAATGATCAGAAAAAAGCTCAGCCTTATCATCCTCGCCGCAATACTGGTTTCCCTCCTGTTTAATTATGCCGTCCAGACCCGGGGTGCCCGCCGGGATATGCTACTCACCTCGCAGGAGCTGTTCTGGCAGATCCAGCAGATCCTCGAACAGAACGCCGCCGAGACAAAGCAGATCGAACACGATTTCAAGGAAAGCTGCCTTGTCCGCGCAAAGGCCGCGGCCTATATCGTCCAGTCGCGCCCCGACATTGTCGGCCATCAGGCGGAGATGGAAAAGGTTGCAAACCTGCTGGATGTCGATGAATTTCACCTATTCGATCCAGACGGAACCCTCTACGGCGGCTCACAGCCGAAATATTTCGGCCTGAACTTCCGCTCGGGGGAGCAGATGCAGTTTTTCCTGCCGATGCTTTCCGACCGGTCGCTGGAGCTTTGCCAGGACATTACCCCCAACACCGCCGAGCAGAAGCTGATGCAGTACGCGGCGGTCTGGCGCGAGGATGGCGAGGGCATCGTCCAGATCGGCATGACGCCCGGCCGGGTCCTCGAGGCCAAGAAGAAAAACGAGCTTTCTTACATTTTTTCGCTGCTGACGGCCGACAGCGGAGCGGCCATCTATGCGATCGACGCTGAGAGCTATGAGGTTCTCGGCTCCACCGATCCCGATCAGCTCGGCAAAACTGCCGGTGAAATCGGGATTGATCCGAAAAAGATTCCCACCGGACAGGAGGTGCTGCGCGCCACCGTCGCCGGACGGGACAGCTGCTGTGCCTTTTCCTTTTCCGGTCCTGTGATCCTCGTGCGGACCCACACCATCGACAGTCTCTATCAGAGCGTGAACCAGGATACCCTGCTGCTGGCCCTCTACCTTTTGCTGGGGGCGGTCATCCTGCTCTTTATGATTCTCCATTACCTCGACAGCTACATCATCAGCGGAATTGCCGCTGTCAACCACAAGCTGATGACCATCACCGGCGGGGACCTCGACGCGGTTGTGGAGGTTCGCACCACCCCGGAATTCGCCGAGCTGAGCGGCCACATCAACTCGATGGTGCGCAGCCTGCTGGATATGACCAATAAGCTCTCGGAAATTCTTGAAATCGTCCGCATTCCGATCGGGGTCTATGAGTACAACCAGGGGATGAAGCGGGTGCTGGCGACCAGCCGGATCGCGGATATCCTGCGTCTCTCCGAAGGGGAGGCGGAAGGCATCCTCGCCGACCATACCCGCTTTGAGGCGGCGCTGGCCGAAATCCGGCGGCGCCCCGTTGATCCGGAACGCGGAATTTATGAGATTCCCGGCCCGGAGCGGCGGTTCGTGCGGATGGAATCCTTCTCCCGCGGGCACAGCACCCTGGGCATCGTGCTGGACGTCACCGAGGATATCGCCGAAAAGCAGCGGATCGAATACGAACGGGACGTGGATCAGCTCACCGGCCTGTATAACCGCCGGGCCTTCTACCGCAATGCGGACCTTCTCTTCAGGGATGCCGGCCGGCTGGGTCAAGCGGTGCTGATCATGATTGATTCCGATAACCTCAAGCAGGTCAACGACCGCTACGGCCACGAGAACGGCGACCGATATCTCCAGATGATCGCCGGGCTGCTGCAGTCGCTGCCGGCAGAAAAAAAGCTGACCGCGCGGCTGAGCGGAGACGAATTCGTGCTGCTGGTCTACGGCTGTGCCAGCCGGCAGGAGCTTGACGGCGCAATCCGCCGGCTCGGCCGCTCGATGAAGGGCTGCTCCCTTCCGCTGGACGGCGGCCGGGAACTTCCTGTCAGCTTCTCGGCGGGATGCGCCTTCTTCCCCGAGGACGGAGATGATTTCCACATTCTGCTCAAGCGCGCCGACGACCGGATGTACCGCAGCAAGCAGCAAAGCAAGCAAAACGGCAGGATGTGGGAATCCTCCTGATGCATGGGCGCGCAGAACGCCGACATATGACACGCGAAACACCCGCCTGTGGATATGGCGTCTCATATCTCACAAAAACGCCGCGCCCACCGTTTATGGGCACTAACACCGACATATGGCGCGCAACGCCACACCGGCTCCATGTGTAGAAAGAAGCGCCCATATGGTATGCGAAACCACGCCCATATGACATGCAAAATGCTGCTCTGCGGCATAGCGCCTCTTATCACAACAAAAACGCCGCGCCCGGAAATCCGGGCGCGGCGTTTTTGTTTTGGAAAAGCGGTGTGCTTTAGGCTCTGGGGTTCTTGATCGCAGCCTGAGCCGCGGCAAGGCGGGCAATCGGCACACGGAAGGGGGAGCAGGAGACATAATCGAGGCCGACGCGGTGGCAGAACTCGACCGAGGAGGGGTCGCCGCCGTGCTCGCCGCAGATGCCGAGATGCAGGTCGGGGCGGGTGGCGCGGCCGAGCTTGGCGGCCATTTCAACCAGCTTGCCGACGCCGATCTGATCGAGCCGGGCAAAGGGGTCGGACTCATAGATCTTGTTGGCATAGTAGGAGTCGAGGAACTTTCCGGCGTCGTCGCGCGAGAAGCCGAAGGTCATCTGGGTGAGGTCGTTGGTGCCGAAGGAGAAGAACTCGGCTTCCTTGGCGATCTCGTCGGCGGTCAGCGCAGCACGCGGGATCTCGATCATGGTGCCGACCAGGTACTTCATATCGGAACCGGCGGCCTTGATCAGCTCGTCGGCAGTCTTGACGACGATGTTCTTGACGAATGCAAGCTCCTTGACCTCGCCGACCAGCGGGATCATGATCTCGGGAACCATCTCCCAGTCGGGATGCTTCGCCTGAACGTTGAGCGCGGCCTTGATGACGGCACGTGTCTGCATGGCGGCGATCTCCGGATAGGTGACGGTCAGGCGGCAGCCGCGGTGGCCCATCATCGGGTTGAACTCATGGAGTCCGGCGATGATGTTCTTGATATCGGCGACGCTCTTGCCCATATCCTTGGCAAGCAGCTCGATGTCGGCTTCTTCGGTGGGAACGAACTCGTGCAGCGGCGGGTCAAGGAAGCGGACGGTCATCGGCAGTCCGCCGAGGGCCTCATACATCGCCTCGAAGTCGCCCTGCTGCATCGGCTCGAGCTTGGCCAGCGCGTGCTCGCGCTGCTCGACGGTGTCGGAGCAGATCATCTCGCGAATGGCCGGGATGCGGTCGGCCTCAAAGAACATGTGCTCGGTACGGCAGAGGCCGATGCCCTGCGCGCCGAACTTGACGGCCTGCTTGGTGTCGCGGGGGTTGTCGGCATTGGTGCGGACCTTGAGCTGGCGGTACTTGTCGGCCCACGCCATGATGCGGCCGAACTCGCCGCTGATCGAAGCATCGACGGTGGGCAGCGCCTCGCCGTAGATATTGCCGGTGGAGCCGTCGAGCGAGAGATAATCTCCCTCGTGGTAGACGCGGCCGGCAAGCTCGAACTTCTTGTTGGCCTCATCCATCTTGATGGCGCCGCAGCCGGAGACGCAGCAGGTGCCCATGCCGCGCGCGACGACGGCCGCGTGGGAGGTCATGCCGCCGCGGACAGTCAGGATGCCCTGCGCGGCAACCATGCCCTCGATATCCTCAGGGGAGGTCTCGAGACGGACAAGGATCACCTTTTCACCGCGGCCGGCCCATTCCTTGGCGTCCTCGGCGGTAAAGACGATCCTGCCGCAGGCGGCGCCGGGGGAAGCGGCCAGAGCGGTGGCGACCGGCTGGGCCTTCTTCAGGGCGGTGGGGTCGAACTGCGGGTGCAGCAGGGTGTCAAGATTGCGGGGGTCGATCATGAGGACGGCTTCCTTCTCGGAAATCATGCCCTCGTCGACGAGGTCGCAGGCGATCTTGAGGGCGGCGGCGGCGGTGCGCTTGCCGTTGCGGGTCTGCAGCATATAGAGCTTGCCGTTCTCAACGGTGAACTCCATGTCCTGCATGTCGCGGTAGTGATCCTCAAGAGTCTTGCAGACGGTCTGGAATTGGGCAAATGCCTCGGGGAACTTATCGGCCATCTGGCTGATCGGCATGGGGGTGCGCACACCGGCCACGACGTCTTCGCCCTGGGCGTTGGTCAAAAACTCGCCCATCAGCTTCTTCTCGCCGGTGGCGGGGTTGCGGGTGAAGGCAACGCCGGTGCCGCAGTCGTCGCCCATGTTGCCGAAAGCCATCGACTGAACGTTGACGGCGGTGCCCCAGCTGCCGGGGATGTCGTTCATGCGGCGGTAGACGATCGCACGCGGGTTGTTCCAGGAACGGAACACCGCCTTGATGGCGCCCATGAGCTGCTCCTTGGGGTCGGAGGGGAAGTCGAAGCCAATCTTCAGCTTGTACTCGTCCTTGAACTGCTCGGAAAGCTCCTTGAGGTCGTCGGCGGTCAGCTCAACGTCCTGGGTGACGCCGCGGGCGGCCTTCATCTTGTCGATGAGCTCTTCAAAATACTTCTTGCCGACTTCCATGACGACGTCGGAATACATCTGGATAAAGCGGCGATAGCAGTCATACGCCCAGCGGGGATTGCCCGACTTCTTGGCGATGACTTCGACGACCTGCTCGTTGAGGCCGAGGTTGAGGATGGTATCCATCATGCCGGGCATCGAGGCGCGGGCGCCCGAACGAACCGAAACCAGCAGAGGATTCTCGAGGTCGCCGAACTTCTTGCCGGTGATCTCCTCCATCTTGGTAATATACTCCATAATCTGGGCCTGAATCTCGTCGTTGATCTTCTCGCCGTCCTCATAGTACTGGGTGCAGGCCTCGGTGGTGATGGTGAAGCCCTGCGGCACCGGCATGCCGAGAATGGTCATCTCGGCCAGATTTGCGCCCTTGCCGCCGAGCAGCTCGCGCATCTTGCCGTTTCCCTCTGAGAAGAGGTAAACAAATTTCTTGCTCATTGTTCTGAATCCCTCCAATTTTATTTGAAGACCGGCCCTGAGGCCTGTCCCATAATCCTTTTCCTTCAGTGTACTCGATTCGGCAACAGCATTATACCAAAGCGCCCGCCGAATTTCCACTTTTTTTTGCGTCCGGATGCGAAATATTTGAATTTTACGCGGATTTTTTTCTCAAAAATTGAAATCGGCTCCGATTTGGCGGACATCGGCCTGAAATTGACAACCAAAGCGGCCGGGAGTAGAATAGGGGTCGTTGAAAGGAAGGCGCACAAATTGAAAGCAAAAAAGAATTCCGGGCGGTGGCTCCTGCTGCCCGCGGCGCTTACCCTGCTGCTGGCGGGGGCGGCCGGCTGGAGCCTGCGCGGCATGAGTGCGCGGGAGCTGCTCGCCTATGCTCCGGAAAACCTCTGGCTCGCCGCCCTCATGCTGATCGGATGCTATCCGCTCAAGGCTCTGTCGGTCTTTTTCCCGATTGCCGTCCTCTACCTTGCAGCGGGGCTGCTTTTCCCGCTGCCCGCCGCGCTGCTCGTCACCCTCGCGGGGTCGGCGGCGGGATATTCCCTGCCGTGGCTGATCGGCCGAACCGCCGGCGGGGGACTTGCCGGCCGAATGGCCGCTCGGTTTCCGAAGCTGGCACCCGCCCTCGCGCTCAAGGACCGCAGCCCGGTGTTTTTTTCTTATCTGCTGCGGGTGGTGGGAGTGATTCCCTTCGATCTCGGCAGCCTGCTGCTGGGCGCCTGCGGCGCCCCTTTCCTTCGCGGCCTGCTCGGAAGCTGGATGGGCCTGCTGCCCGGAATCCTGACCAACCTGATGCTTGCCGAACAGCTCGACAAAGGGATCAACACCGCTTACCTCGTCCTGATGGCAGTGCTGACCGCTCTTTCCCTGCTGCTCACCGCGTGGGGGAGGCGGCAGATGGACCGGTGGACATAAACGGTGCACCCTTTGCAGCCATCGGTTCCGCCGGACCGGCATCGCAGGCGGCAGCGATCTGCCCCCGAGGCGGATAGGCCCGCGATGCCCTGACCGCGGAGCACCCGTTTTCCGCCCGCGCGCCGTCCGGAAGCCCCAAGGCTTCGGACGGCGCTTTTTGCGTCTGCGCCGGGCGGAAAGGCGCACTCCCGCCGCGGAAAGGGCCGCTCCCCGTTGGGGGGGCGGCCCGGCCGGTCAGAAATGATTGAAGGTCACAATCTCGTCAAAGGCCTTGCGATCCTTTTCGCGCAGGGCATCGTCCCCGGCTGCATAGCCGAGACTGACAACCAGCCGCACCCGGCGGGTCTTGGGAATGCCCAGCAGCATCTTGATCTTCCGCTCGTTGAACCAGCCGACCACGCAGGAAGCAAGCCCCTGATCGGCCGCCGCAAGGATCAGGTGCGCGACCGACAGGCCGATATCGATTCCGGAAAAGGGCTGATTCTTCAGTGAGCCGCCCATCCGGGCGGTAAAATTCTGCCGTCCTTCGATCACGACCACGAAGGCGCGGGCGTTTTCAGTGAAGCGGTTGAGCCCTGTCTCCTGCAGGCAGGCGGCAAGCTGGGGCAGCCGCTCCGGCTCGTCGACGGCGATGTATCTCCAGGGCTGGCTGTTGCATGCCGAGGGGGACAGCCGCGCCGCCTCAAGACAGGCGGTAAGCTTTTCCCGCTCCACCGGGCGCGCGGGGTCAAAATTCCGGCAGCTCTGCCGGCCCTGAGCCAAACCGAGCAGGGTATCCATAAGCGCTTCCTCCTTTTCACCGCGCCCCGCTGTGCGGGCGCGCGGAAAATAACATGGCCGGCGCTGGTTTCTTCACCGCGCCCCGCTGTGGGGGCGCGGCGGAACTCCGGCCCCGGCGGGTCGGAACTGTCTCTTCTATTTTTCGTGATCTTCGCAAAATTTGCAAGTCTCACGCCGCAACCTTGTCGAAATCTTATCGCCGCGCCCCCAAAAAGAAGACTGCGGCCGTCCCGGGGCCGGTGTGGCTGCCAATGACCGCGCCCAGCGAACTGAAGCTGATCTTCGCGCCAGGGTGCCTCCCAAGGATCTCCCCGGCAATGAACCTTGCATCTTCCCCAGCGTCGGCGTGTACAATAATGATCTCCGGGAAGGCGTGCGGATCGTAGCCGTTCTCCTCCAGCCGGGCGGCCAGCGAAAGCAGCGCCGCACGCCTTCCCCGGACCTTGGCGGCGGGGGCAAGCCTCCCGCTGCCGGTGACGGTCAGCACCGGCTTGATGCCCAGCGCGCCGCCCACAATGGCAGAGGCGGCGCTCAGGCGGCCGCCCCTGTAGAGGTGGCTGAGACTGTCCACCGTAAACCAGTGCTGAACGCGGGGCGCGTGCTCCCGAACCCAGTCTGCGGTCTGTTCCAGCGATTCCCCGCGGTCCCTGCGGCGCGCGGCGAGCAGAACCAGCAGGCCCTCTCCCGCCGAGGCGCAGAGGGTATCGATGACAACGATTCTGCGCGCGGGATATTTTGCGCGCAGCTCCACGGCCGCGATTTCCGCCGTGGGCGAGGTCGAACTCAGCGCGCCGGTGAAGCCGAGGTAAAGGATATCCTCCCCGCGCTCGAGGATGGGGGTAAAGGCTTCGATGAATTGTCCGAAATTGACCGCCGAGGTGGTGGAGATTTTCCCCGACCGCAGCAGTCCAAAAAATTTCTCAGGGGTCATCGAGCTCCAGCCGTCGAGAAACTCCGTCCCGTCGATGGCAAAATGCAGCGGCAGAACGGTGATCGAGTGCTCGCGGTAGAGCGGCGCGGTCAGGTCGGTGGTGGAATCGGTAGCTATTTGGAAAGACAAAGGCATGTTCCTCCTGTGTTTTCTCAGCGTTCCTCGCGGAAATAGTTGAGTCCAAGGCTTGCGGGAATCTGCGCACCCCTGCTCTTCTTCATGGAGCCGAGGACCAGCACCAGCGCGGTGATCAAAAAGGGAAGCATATCATAGAAAGCGATCGGGATTTCGATGACCCCCTTCGGCACATAGTACTTGAGCACCCGAAGCCCGCCGAACAGGAAGGAGCCGGCAATCGCGGCGCCCGGCTTCCACCCCGCGAAGATAACCAGCGCGACGGCGATCCAGCCGAGGCCGCCCACGCTGTCCGAAATCCAGACGCCGGAGTTGATGATCATCGAGCAGTATGCCCCGCCGATGCCGCAGATACCGCCTCCGAGCAGGATGTTGACATACTTTGTCCGGGTGACGTTGATTCCGGCGGCGTCGGCTGCCGCCGGATTTTCCCCGACCGCCCGCACGTTGAGGCCGGTCTTGGTCCGGTGCAGATAGTATCCGGCAGCGAGGGCAATGACGATGCCGAGATAGACAAACGGATTGTAGGAGAAGAACAGCTCGCCCGCGGCCGGCAGATCGCTCAGGCCGGGGATCGAGACGCTGCGCATATGGGCGGTAATCGTCTCCGGCAGCTTGAGGGTTTTGGTTTCGGACCGGCTGATCATCAGCACCCCGATGAAGTTGGAAAGCCCCTCACCGAAGATGGTCAGGGCCAGGCCGGTCACGTTCTGATTGGCCAGGAAGGTGACGGTCAGCACCGCGTAGATCAGCGCGGCGAGCATCCCGGCGAGGAAGGCGGCGATGAGCGCCGCCGCAAAGCTGTCGGTCAGATAGCCCGCCATGAATCCGGCGCAGGCCCCGATCGCCATCATCCCCTCGACACCCAGGTTCAGGTGCCCTACCCGCTCGTTGAGAATCTCACCGACGGTGCCGAAGAGCAGGGGCGTGCCCGCCGCAATGGCGGCGACAAGAAATTTAAGCAGCATTCCGGCAGCCCCCCTTCCCGCGCGGCACGACGGTGTAGCGGACAAAAAATTCGCAGCCGAGGATGAAGAAGAGGATGATCCCCTGCAGCACCGCCGCGCAGTTGGAGGAGATCCCGTAGGTCGACTGCACCACCCCGGCGCCCTTTTCGAGCACCGAAAAGAGGATGGAAACGACAAGGATCATCGGGGCGTTGAGCTGGGCAAGCCATGCCACGATAATGGCGGTGAAGCCGACCCCGCCCGCGACCGCCGTTGTCAGGGTAATATCGGCGCCGGTCGCCTGAATCATGCCGCCCAGCCCGCAGACCGCGCCCGAGAGGGCCATTGTCCGCAGGATGATGCGCCGCACGTTCATTCCGGCGTAGCGCGCCGTCTCCTGGCTTTCGCCGACCACCGCGATCTCATAGCCCTGCTTGGTCCGCCCGAGATACACAAAGACGGCGGCGGCAAGAAGGAGTGCGATGATCCAGCCGAAATGGACCCCTAACACCTTGTCGAGGGCCGCGTTTTTGTCAAAGCGCGCGATCTTCGAGAAGCCCGCAGCCTCCATGTCGCGCCACGGGCCGTCCCGCAGGTAGGAGACGATGTGCAGGGCGATGTAGTTGAGCATCAGGGTCAGCAGCGTCTCGTTGGTATTCCAGCGGACCTTGCAGAGCGCCGGAATCAGTCCCCAGAGGCCGCCGCCCAGCGCCCCGGCCAGAAGCATGACGGCGATGAGAAGCCAGTGGTTCCAGCCCGCGTGGAAGAGGGCGAAATAGGAGGCGAACACCGCCCCCATGATGATCTGTCCCTCGGCGCCGATGTTCCAGAAGCGCATCCTGAAGGCCAGCGTCACCCCCAGCGAGGCGATGACCAGCGGGACGGCATACTTGACGGTCGCCTGAACCGCCATCTTGCTGCGGAACGCGCCCGAAAGGATGGTGGCGTAAATTTCAAAGGGATTGTAGCCAATCAGCAGGATAAAAATCCCGCCCGCCGCCAGCGAAAGCAGCACGCTTTCCAAGCGCAGCAGCAGGACCTGCCTCGGGGACTTCTCAGGGCGGGAAACCACCCGGAGAAGCGGTTCACGCCGCGGTGCGGTGCTCATGAGGCCTCGCCCTCCTTTCCGGCAAATTCCCCGGTCATCATCAGGCCGAGCTGTTCCTTGGTGACCGAACGGGCGTCCGCGACGCCGGTAATCTGCCCGTGGCAGAGGACAAGGATCCGGTCGGAAAGCTCCAGCAGCACGTCGAGGTCCTCGCCGATGAACATCACCGCGACCCCCTTCTTCTTCTGTTCATTGAGCAGGTCGTAGATGGTGTAGGAGGAGTTGATGTCCAGCCCGCGCACCGGGTAGGCGGTGATCAGGAGGTTTGGCTCCGATTCGATCTCCCGGCCGAGCAGCACCTTCTGCACATTGCCGCCCGAGAGCAGCCGCACCGGAGTTTCCACCCCCGGCGTGACGATCGAGAGCTTCTCCACCAGCGCCTCGGCCAGCTCCTTCGCGGGGCGCCGGTCGACGAAGGGGCCGCCGCCCGCTCGGTAGGATTTCAGCAGCATGTTGTCAACCATCCCCATCGAAGCGACCAGCCCCATGCCGAGCCGGTCCTCGGGGACAAAGCTCATGCTCACCCCGAGCCGGATAATCTCGGCGGGAGATTTCCCGACGAGGTTTTCCTTGTGATAGAGGATCGCGCCTTTATCCGGCAGGGTCAGGCCGGCGATCGTCTCACACAGCTCCTTCTGACCCGACCCGGCGACCCCGGCCACCCCGAGAATCTCCCCGGTGCGGATCTGAAAGGAAATATCGTTTAAGGCAATCGATCCGTCCGGTTTTTTGACGGTCAGATCGACCACCTTGAGAATGGTGTTTGGATGCTCCGGCTCGGGCCGCCCGATCTCCAGCACAACCGGTCGGCCGACCATCAGCTCGGTGAGGGCCTTCTGGCTGGTTTCGGCGGTCATGACGGTATCGATGCTCCGGCCCTTGCGCAGAATCGTCACCCGGTCGCTGATTGAAAGAACCTCGTTGAGTTTATGGGTGATGATGATGACGGCACAGCCCTGCTCCTTCATCCGGCGCAGGATGGCAAACAGGCGGTCGGTCTCCTGCGGGGTGAGGACGGCGGTCGGCTCGTCGAGAATCAGAATCTGCGCCCCGCGGTAGAGCACCTTGATGATCTCGACCGTCTGCTTTTCGCTGACCGACATCTCGCAGACCGGCTTTTCCGGTTCGATCTCCAGCCCGAAGGACCCGCAGATCGAAAGGATCTTTTCCCGAAGCTGCTTTGGGGGCAGCAGCCGCTCCGGAGTCCCGAGAACGATATTGTCCATCGCGGAAAAAACCTCCACCAGCTTGAAGTGCTGATGGATCATTCCGATGCCCAGCCCCATCGCGTCGATCGGCGACGAGATAACGGCCGGACGGCCGTCCACAAGGATTTCTCCGCTGTCCGGATGGTAGATGCCCGACAGCATATTCATCAGGGTCGTTTTTCCCGAGCCGTTCTCCCCTAAAAGCGCGAGGATTTCTCCCCGCCGCACCGAGAGGTTGACCCGGTCGTTTGCCACAACACTGCCGAAGGTCTTGGTCAGCTCGCGGCATTCGATGGCATAGGGCGTCTGTTGCTCCGCCACGCGGTTCCCTCCTTATATCGAGCCCCGGAAAATCGAGGCGGTTTTCCTTCCTTTTATTTTACCCCAATTTACCCGTCAAGACAAGGCATGTTGTCGCTTTTTCATCATGGTGGCGAAAAGAAAAGGGGAGCGGCCGGTCCCGGCCGCTCCCCTTTTCTTTTGCCCGGCGCCGCGCCCTGGCCTACAATCCCCTGTATTGTTTGGGCCGGAGATGTCCCCGCGCGATCGCCTGCGCAAGCTGTTCGATCATCGGCAGGCGGTCGCGGTTGAGGGTTCCGGCCAGGGCCACATAGTTGGAAATATGGTTCGAGCGCAGTACCGTTCCCTCGCTGTCGACATGCTCGAGGAAGATCTTCTGCTCCTCGAGGATCTGAAGCGGCGAAAGCGCCTGAAACCGCCCGGCCAGATAATCGCGGGTCAGCTCGGTGCCCGCGTTCATCGTCAGGGTCAGCAGGCCGAGGTACTCCGGACGGGCGGCGGTGACGAGCCGGGCCGATTCGACGGCGTTTTCCTCCATCTGGGGCACTCCGCCGATACCGGTGATCAGGGTCATCGAGGTTTTGATTCCGGCGGATCTGAGCTTTTGGCAGGCCTGCGCCGTCTCCGCGGCGGTGACGCCCTTTTTGATCTGAGTCAGAATCCGGTCGCTTCCCGTCTCGGCCCCGAGGTAGACCATCTCGAGGCCGTGCTCGCGCAGCGTGCAAAGCTCCTCATGGGATTTGCCCAGCACATCGAGCGCACAGCCGTAGGTCGTGACCCGGCGGCAGGCGGGAAAGAGCTGAAAAACCCGGTCGAGGACGGTGAGAAGGTCGGGAGTTTTGACGATCAGCGCGTCGCCGTCCGCGAGGAAGACCTTGCGGATCGGGTAGGGGATTTCGCGGGCGGCTTCCTCGAGGTCGGCGAGCACCTCGGGGATCGGGCGAACCCGGAATGTCTTGTCCTTATACATGGTGCAGAAGGTGCAGCGGTTGCGGGCGCAGCCGATGGTAAGCTGAAGGATGAGGCTGTCCGCCTCGCTGGGGGGACGGTATACGTCGCCTTCGTAAATCATGGCGCGGCTCCTTTCGGATCGATGTTGGAAAAGCGGCGGCAGGGAGCGTCCCCGTCTTACGGCGGGCGCTCCCTGCCCGGTTCAATGCCTACGGGCCGACGAGGAGGGGATTCCCAGCTCCTCGCGGTATTTTGCCACGGTGCGGCGGGCGAGCGCCACCCCTTCCTCCCCGAGCAGCGACGCGATGGCGCTGTCCGAGAGGGGGCAGCCCGGCTCCTCCTCCGCGACAAGTTCGCGGATCCGGTCCTTGACCGAGCGGCTGCCCAGCCCGGCGGTGCCCTCCCCGGTCGAGGCCGCGCCCGAAAAGAAGTTCTTGAGCGGGAAGATCCCCCGGCGGCACTGCAGGTATTTCTCATTGATCGCCCGGCTGACCGTCGATTCATGAACCGAAAGGTCGTCGGCGATATCCCGCAGCCGCATCGGCATCAGATCGCCGTGCGGATCGACGAAGAAGGACCGCTGCCGCCTGAGAATCGACTCGACAATCCGCTCGATGGTGATTCGTCGGCTTTCGATCGACTTGACCACCCAGAGGGCCTGCGAGAGCTTCTGGCTGACATACTGTTTGGCCTGCGGGTCATCCTGCGCCATCTCAAGATAGGCGCGGTTGACCGAAACGCTGGCGTTATACTGCCTGTTGTAGGTGCAGACCGGCTCGCCGTCAACCAGATCGACGGTTACATCCGGCAGGATGTAGGCCACCGTCTCATCCCCGAAGGCCGAGGCGGGGCGCGGGTTGAGGGTACGGATCAGCTCATAGCAGGCCCTGGCCTGCGAAACCGGACATCCGATCGCCTTCGCGGCCTTCTGAAAATGGCCGAGGGCGCAGTCCTCGAGGTGATCCCGCGCGATCATGAAGGCCACCGGATCGGCCACCCCCCGCCGGGAAAGCTGGATGCAGAGCGAGTCGGCCAGATCATACCCGCCGATTCCGGGCGGATCGAGGGTGCGCAGGTAGTCGATCGCCTCGCGGGCAAGCCCCACATCCACCCCGAATTCCCTGGCCAGCGCCTCGGGGGAGATGGTCAGGTAACCGTGCGCATCGAGCGAGCCGACCAGCCGTTCCAGCAGCCGGAGGTCCACGCGGGTCAGGCTCAGGTCAAACTGACCCCGCAGATAGTCGGGCAGGTCCGCTCCGGTCTGCTCGGGCCGGGGCGCCCGCTCGGGGCGCTCCTCCTCATCCCGGTCGGCCGGGTCCTCGTCGGCGGAGGCGGCCGGGCGCGCGGTCAGCCAGCGCGCGAGATCGATCGGACTGGGGGCCGAATCCTCCGCCGTTCTGGTCGGCGGCTCGAGATCGATGAGCGGATTTTCAAGATGCACCTCGCTCAGATAAGCGTTGAGCTCGATGCTGTTCATCTGCAGCAGCTTGATGTACTGGATCTGTTGGGTCGAGAGGGTCTGCCGCAGCGCCTGCTGCTGCACCTGACCCAGATATCCGATGGACATACCATTCGCCTCTTTCCTGAAAATTCAGCCGGCGGTCCGCGGACGGGCGCATCCGGTAAAATCTTTTTCTGCCTGCACCTGAAATTTACAGGGTTTCAGCCCCGCGGCGGCATGAAATTTGCTCGGAGTCCGTACCTTATTATGACCGATTTCGAACTTTTTTGCAACAGGGCAACCGGCACAAACCCAGCGTCCGAAAGTTGACGAGATGGACGAAGGGGCGGTATAATAGGGTTGTAAAATTACCAGATTTCCGGAATTTAGATGATGGTTTCACTGCAATGGTATGGAGAGGAAGGCGATTCGATGCATCTGCGCATCCGTTTGGCCAATCCCGCGGGCAACATCACCCTTTTTGTGCTCGATCCGGTCGATCCGGCTGCGCGGCCCGCACTGTCCGCCGCGCTGATGCGGCGCGATCCCTCGGTGGAGCAGGTCGCCTTTGTGACCGCGCCGAAATCCGGCGGAGCGGGGCGGTTCGAGATGATGGGCGGGGAATTCTGCGGCAACGCCTGCCGCGCCTTCGGGTTTCTGCTGGCGCGGGAGCGTTTTTCCGGCGGGGTCCACACCCTTGCGGTGGAGGCAAGCGGAGCGGCGTCCCCCGTCGCCGTCACGGCCGACCTCGACGCGGGGCATTCGAGCGCGGCGATGCCGCTTCCCCGCGCGGTTTCCCCCTGCTTCGTGGGGGGCCTTCGCGGGACGCTGGCCGAATTTGAAGGGATCAGCCATCTTGTGCTGCCGCACGGATACAACGAAGAGCTGCTGCGCGCCGGACAGGCGCTGCTTGCCCAAACCGGAGCCGAAGCGTGGGGGGTTCTGTTTCTCGAGGGCCTCTCGATGATCCCCGTCGTCACCGTCCGCTCGACCGGCACGACCGTCTTCGAGGGGAGCTGCGGCTCCGGCTCGGTAGCCGCGGCCTGTGCGCTCGGCCTTGCGGCGGGGGAGGGGGAGCATTGCTGCGCCCTCCGCCAGCCCCGGGGAACCATCCTTGCGGCGGTGACGGTGCGGGAAGGCTCCCTCTCGGCCGCTTCGATCGGCGGGTCTGTCTCCTTCGGGGAACCGGATGTGCTCACCCTTCCGGACAAGGGGGAGGGATGAGCGGCGCGGCCCGTAAAATTTTTTGACTTGTCTATTTTTTCTTGACAAATTCCTCCGGAACGGCTATCATCATGCTATATCCCCTGCGTCCTTCGAAACTGAATTGATCAAGGAAATGCGATGACGGGAAATTGATCCTTTGTGCTGTGGGAACAGAGAGCCGCCGTTTGGTGCGAGGCGGACCCCGGGCAGGCATCATCTCATCCCCGAGCGGCCGACCGAACCGGATATTCCGGACAGGAAGGACGGGCCCCCGCCGTTATCATGGGGTTCCCATTCGCCTTAGGGCCGATGGGTGACGAGCGGGCGCGAAAGGCGCCAACCAAGGGTGGTACCGCGGAAGCATCTGCTGCTTTCGTCCTTTGAACGGATTTCAAGGGACGGGGGCTTTTTTTATATCCGAATGAATGATTCAAGGAGGCTATCTTATGGGAATGACAATGACGCAGAAAATCCTGGCGGCCCACGCCGGACTCGATTCGGTGCGGGCGGGCCAGCTCGTCAGCGCGAGAGCCGATATGGTGCTGGGCAACGACATCACCACCCCGGTTGCGGTCAACGAATTCAACAAGGCGGGCTTCACCTCGGTTTTCGACACCAGAAAGGTCACGATTGTCCTCGACCACTTTATCCCGAACAAGGATATCAAGGCGGCCGAGCAGGCCAAAACCTGCCGCCAGTTCGCCCGCAAATACGGCGTCGAGCATTTTTATGACGTCGGCGAAATGGGCATCGAGCACGCGCTGCTGCCCGAAAAAGGTCTTGTCGCCCCGGGCGAGCTTTGCATCGGGGCCGATTCGCACACCTGCACCTACGGCGCGCTGGGCGCATTTTCCACCGGCGTCGGTTCCACCGACATGGCCGCAGGTCTCGCAACCGGCACGGCCTGGTTCAAGGTTCCCGCGGCGCTGCGCTTTGAGCTGAGGGGTTCCCTCGCCCCCAATGTCAGCGGCAAGGACGTCATCCTGCACATCATCGGGATGATCGGGGTGGACGGCGCCCTCTACAAGTCGATGGAATTCGGCGGCGAGGGCCTCAAAAGCCTGACCATCGACGACCGGCTCTGCATCGCCAACATGGCGATCGAGGCAGGCGGCAAAAACGGCATCTTCGAGGTGGACGAAACGACCCTCGCCTATGTCGGCGAACGGGTTTCCCGTCCCTATACCGTCTACACCCCCGATCCCGACGCGGAATACGAAAAGGTGTATGAAATCGACCTTTCCCAGATCAAATCGACCGTCGCCTTCCCGCATCTGCCTGAAAACACCCGCACCATCGACCAGGTGGGCGACGTCGCTATCGACCAGGTGGTGATCGGTTCCTGCACCAACGGCAGGCTTTCCGATATGGCCGCCGCCGCCCGCATCCTCAAGGGACATCACGTCGCGCGCGACTGCCGCACCATCATCATCCCGGCCACCATGCAGATCTACCGCGACTGCATGAAGCTCGGCTATACCGACATCTTTCTCGACGCGGGCTGCGTCGTCTCAACTCCGACCTGCGGGCCCTGCCTCGGCGGATACATGGGCATCCTCGCGGAAGGGGAGCGCTGCGTCTCGACCACCAACCGCAATTTCGTCGGACGGATGGGCCATCCGAAGAGCGAGGTCTACCTCGCAAGCCCCGAGGTCGCCGCTGCGTCGGCCATCGCGGGGAAGATCGCCGATCCCAACCGGATCTGATTGAAAGGAGATTTGCCAGATGAACGCCAAAGGCACTGTTTTTAAGTACGGGGACAACATCGACACCGACGTCATCATCCCCGCCCGCTACCTCAACACCCCCGACCACAAGGAGCTGGCCGCCCACTGCATGGAGGACATCGACGCCTCCTTTATCAAAACGATGAAGCCCGGCGATATCATCGTCGGCGGATTCAATTTCGGTTGCGGCTCGTCGCGCGAGCACGCCCCCATCGCCATCAAGGCTTCAGGGGTTTCCTGCGTCATCGCCAAGACCTTCGCGCGGATTTTCTACCGCAACTCGATCAATATCGGACTTGCCATCCTCGAGTGCCCCGAGGCCTCGGACCGGATTCGGGCGGGGGACGAAGTCGCCGTTGATTTCGACACCGGCCTGATCGAAAACCTTACCCGGGGCGAACGGTACCAGGCCGAGCCGTTCCCGCCCTTTATCAAGGAGATCATCAACCACAACGGGCTGATGAACGCGCTCGCCGCGGGGAAGGGGAAGGCATGAACAAGCGCATCACCGTCCTTTCGGGCGACTATATCGGACCGGAAATCGTGGAGCAGGGAATTCTTGCTCTGGAGGCGGTTGCTCGCCGCTTCGGCCACCGCTTTGAATTTTGCAGGGTCGATTTCGGCGGCGCGGCGATCGACTCGGCCGGGGTTCCTTTCCCGGAGGAAACCAGAAAAGCCTGCGAGCAGGCCGGCGCGGTGCTGCTCGGTTCGGTCGGCGGCCCGAAGTGGGATTTGGTGCCCAAGGAAATCCGCCCCGAGAAGGGCCTTTTGCAGATGCGTTCGGCGCTCGGCCTCTTCGGCAACCTGCGCCCCGCCAAGCTCCATCCGCAGCTCGCGTTCGCTTGCCCGCTGCGGCCCGAGATCGTGGAGAAGGGCATCGACATCATGACCGTCCGGGAGCTGACCGGCGGCATCTACTTCGGCAGCCACGAGACCTCGGTGCAGAACGGCGAGCGGGTCGCCGCCGATGTGATGGCCTACTCCGAGCATGAGATCGACCGCATCCTGCGGGTTGGCTTCGAGGCGGCCAGAAAGCGCAGAAAGCGCCTGACCTCGGTGGAAAAATCCAACGTCCTCGACTGCTCCCGTCTCTGGAAGGAGCGCGCCCACGCCCTGTCCGCCGAGTATCCCGATGTCGAGCTGATCGACATGCTGGTGGACAACGCCGCCATGCAGCTTGTGCGAGACCCCTCGCAGTTCGACGTGCTTGTGACCGAAAACATGTTCGGCGATATCCTTTCGGACGAGTCGAGCATGATCGTCGGCTCGATCGGCATGATGCCCTCGGCCAGCCTGCGGGATGATTCCTTCGGGGTGTATGAGCCGATCCACGGCTCCGCCCCCGACATCGCCGGGCGCGACCTCGCCAACCCGATCGGCACCATCCTTTCGGCGGCGATGATGCTGCGGTATTCCTTCGGGATGGCGCGGGAGGCCGACGCCGTGGAAGCGGCGGTCGGTGCCGTGCTCGATTCAGGGCTTCGCACCGCCGACATCATGAGCGCCGGAATGAAGCGGGTCGGCTGCCGCGAAATGGGAGCTGCCATCGCCGCGGCCATCGGGTAAACAAACCCCCGGACAACCGACTCGAGACCGGCGGCTGTCATTTCGGCCATCGGACAGGCAAATGACTGCCGCCAGATGGGAGCGGCCGGTGCCGTGCTCGATTCGAGGCTTCGCACCGCCGACATCATGAGCGCCGGAATGAAGCGGGTCGGCTGCCGCGAAATGGGAGCTGCCGGTGCACCGGCAGCCGGATGACCAGGACGGAACCCCCTCTGACAGAGCCGGGGGCGTGTTCTTTTGCGAAGGCTGACACAAAATCCAAATGGGGCGTCCGGTTTTCCGGACGCCCCATTTTTGACCGAAAACGCCGGGGATGGACGAAATTTCCGGTACGTGCTATGATAGCAGCCAGAACACCAACAGAAGGGAAGTCCTGCCATGCCTGTCATTCGAAACATCCTTGTCGTCTGCCGCACCGAACCGCGGCACCGGGTCATGCTGGAAGAGGCCCTGCCCGAAGCCTCCTTCACCTATGCCGGTCCCGATTCCGCCTCCGAAGAAGCGGTCGCGAAGGCCGAGGCCATCTTCGGCAACCTGCCCCCCGAACGGCTGAAGAGCGCCGCCCGGCTGAAGTTTTTACAGCTCAACTCGGCGGGAACCGACGGCTACACCGCGCCCGGAGCGCTGCCCAATGGGGTCCTGCTCGCCAACGCAACCGGCGGCTACGGTCCCGGAATCGCCGAATACATGCTCGGGGTGCTGCTTTCGCTCTGCAAAAAGCTGCACCGCTACCGCGACCAGCAGCACCGCGCCCTCTGGCAGCCGCTCGGAGAGGTGCGGGCCGTCGCCGGCATGACAGTGCTGGTCGTCGGCCTCGGCGACATCGGCCGGGAATTCGCCCGGCGGGTCAAGGCGATGGGCGCCTTTGTCATCGGAGTCCGCCGCCGGGGTACCGAAAAGCCCGACTATGTCGATGAACTGCGCCTGACCGAACAGCTCGACGAGCTGATTCCGCGGGCCGACGTGGTGGCCCTCTGTCTGCCCGGAACCGCCGGCACCCGCAACATCATGAACCGCGGGCGGATTTCCGAAATGAAGCAGGGTGCGATCCTCATCAATGTGGGACGGGGAACCGCGCTCGACTCCGAAGCCCTCTGCGACGCGCTTGACGCAGGGAAGCTCTGGGGCGCCGCGCTCGACGTGACCGACCCCGAGCCTCTGCCCGCCGAAAGCCGCCTCTGGAACACCGAAAATCTCATTCTGACCCCGCACGTCTCAGGTGGCTTCACCCTGCCCGAAACGCATGACCGGGTCGTGCGGCTCGCCGCCGAAAACCTCGCGGCTTTCGCGCAGGGCCTGCCGGTCAAAAGCATCGTCGATCTTGAGACAGGCTACCGAAAGCTGTAGCCGCAGCCACCGGCAGGCGTCTCAAGGCGCACCAAAGCTTCCTTCACCTGTATCCTTTGCCCGCAGCCCGTGAACGGGGGATTCTGTTTTGTGAGAGTTTTTCCTCTGCCGATGGCTTTTCGGCATCAGCCCGTTTCGCTCGATGCCTGAAGCGCTTTTTTGCGGAATATCTCCACCGGCAGAACCGGCGGTTGCCCTCATCAACAATGGACCGCGCCCGCAGGTGTATCTGCAGGCGCGGCCCTGCGGGTTTCCGAAAGAAACGTATGGAAAAGCCGCCGGATATCCTGATCCGGCGGGACGCGGCGCCTCGAAGGCCCCCCGGGCAAAGGTCCCGGCGGCTCAGGCCCCGCCCGGGAAGGGCAGGGAGGCGGGATGCGCCTCAAACCGCACCGGCTCAAAGGCAAGCTCCCGCACCGGGACGACCGGCTTCGGGTCAGCGGGATGATCGCTGAGCAGCTTTTCCATCCAGATCATGTCATACCAGCGGCCGAGCTTATAGCCGCAGCGGGTGAAATGTCCGACCTCGCGGTATCCCATCCGCTCATGGAAGAGGATGCTGCCCGGATTGGGATAAGCGATACAGGCGTTTGCGTTGGTGATGTGCTGACGCTTCAAAAGCTCCTCAAGCTGCTGGTAGAGCCGCCGGCCCACCCCCATTCCCCGGCAGTCCCGCCGGAGGTAGATGGTCGTTTCAACCGCCCAGTCGTAGGCGGCGCGCTCTTTGAAGGGTGCGGCGTAGGCATAGCCGAGCACCCCTTTCTCCGACTCGGCGGCCAGATAGGGGTACCGGGCGAGGATGCGGCGCATCCTCCGGGTAAATTCTGCGGCGTCCGGCGCCTCGTATTCGAAGGTAATCGCCGTATCGGTGACATAGGGGGCATAGATGGCGAGCAGGGCCGGGACATCGTCCTCCCGGGCCATGCGGATGGTGACGGGAATTCCCATAAAACGATCAGCTCCTTTTGCCCTATCCTAACATATGGCGGGCGGGTTCGGCAATCCCCCGGTTGCGCGCCGGCCCGGATTCTGTCATAATGGAGAAAAGGAGGAATCGGCATGCCCTGGTGTCCGAAATGCGGCAGGGAATACCGCGAGGGATTTTCCTTCTGCGTTGACTGCCAGTGCAGCCTGACGGACGATCCGCCGGAAAAGGTACAGACACTCCCTCCGGCGGGGGACAGGATGGAGCCCGTCCTGCTCTGCGAAATCGAGGACGGACCGAAAACCGGTCTGCTGCCCGCCCTGCTCGAAGGCGAAGGAATCCCGGTTCTCGTCAGATATCCGTCGATTGGACCGCAAACCAAGCTGGGCTGCGGATTTTCCCTCACCGGCGTCCGTCTCTATGTCGATGCCGGGGATCTGGAAGCGGCGCGGGAGCTGACGGCCGCTTTTTCCGAAAGCAAAGAGGAAGCCCCCGGCTTCTCCGGCCCTTTCCCAGCCGACCGGCGCAGGCGGAAAATTCTGCTGCTCTGCATGCTGCTGCCCACCCTGCTGACAGGGGCCGGCTGCCTTCTCGCCTGGCTTTGGAAGCTGGCGTTTGCCCGCTGACCTCCCGCTGTTTTCCCTTTTTAAGACCGAAAGAAAAAGAACCGGGCGCCTTGGGGCGGAATAGATCCGTTTCACCGCTCCCATACTGAAACCGGAAGGAGGAATCCGCCATGCTCCGGGAGGAATACCGCGCGGCCCTCGCTTTTCTGCGGGGGCGCCGCCGGATGCTCCGGCTGGTGACCGTCTGCTTTCTGGCAGGAGGGCTGGCCACCGCAATCGCCGCCTGGACCGCCTTCAGCAGCGATCCCGCTCTGATCGGAACGCTGATGGAACAGGTCGGGGAGCTGCTCGACTCCAAACAGATTGCCGACGAGAGGGGGCAGCTTGACGCATTCCGGCTCTTTCTCGCCAACTTCTGGGCCTCGGGGATTACCCTGCTCTACGGCGGCGTTCCGTTCCTCTATCTGCCGCTCTGGCCGATGGCCCTCAACGCGGGGATGCTCGGCGTCGTATCGGCCGCCGCCCTGCGGATGGGGATTCCGCCCGCCGCGCTTGCCGCTTCCCTGCTGCCGCACGGCGTTTTTGAAATTCCCGCCCTGCTCATCAGCGGCACGATGGGTCTGACCTTCTGCCATTCGATCGTCCGGCGGATTCTGCATCTGCCCGAGCCGCTGCCGCTCATTGTGCTGATCCACGAACTGCTGCGGACCACCATTCTGGTTGTGCTGCCGCTGCTTGCTCTCGCGGCGGTGATCGAGGCCCATGTGACCGGCCCGATCGCTTCGCTCTTTCTGTAACTGTCATCCGAAGGAGGAATTGTTCTGGAAATCAGTATCTTCAAAGCGGTCGGGCCGATCATGATCGGTCCTTCCAGCTCCCACACGGCGGGGGCGGCCCGACTCGCGCGGATCGCGCGGCTGATCGTCGCCGCTCCGTTTTCCCATGTGTGCTTCGCACTGCACGGCTCCTTTGCCAAAACCTACCGCGGACACGGCACCGACCGCGCGCTGGTGGCCGGGGCGCTCGGGCTGCGCGAGGATGACGAGCGGCTTGCGGATTCCTTCGCACTTGCGCGGCAGGCGGGGCTTTCGTGGGAATTCGCCGAGGCCGACCTCGGCGGGATGCATGAAAATTCGGTGCGGATGACCTTCACCCTCACTGACGGAAGCAGGCAGGAGATCACCGGCTCGTCGATCGGCGGGGGACAGATCGTCATCCGCTCAATCAACGGCTTCGAGACGGAATATTCCGCCCAGTCGAGCGCGCTCATCATCCGGCAGTACGACCGGCCGGGGGTGGTCAGCGAGGTATCGGGGGTTCTGGCCGGGCACGGCATCAATATCGCGGTGATGCGGGTTTCCCGCAGCGCGCGGGGAGAAACCGCCTTCTGTATCATCGAGACCGACGACTGGATTCCCCGGGAGGTCGAAGCCACCCTGCGGGAGCTGCCCAAGATCATCAGCGTGCGGGCCATCAACCTCATCGACCGGGAGGAATCGACATGTACAGTAATTTAGCGCAGCTGCTTGCCCTCGCGGAAAAGCAGGGAGTCCCGCTCTGGCGGATCATCCTCGAAAACGAGAAGAAGCTCTCCGACATTTCGGAGGAGGGCGTTTTTGCCCTGCTTCACGAGCACTATCAGGTCATGACCGCTTCGGCGACCAAGGCCCTCGACCGGCCGATGCCCACCGTTCTTGGACTGATTTCGGGCATTGCCGCGCCGCAGTACCGTTATTCCCGGACAGAGGGCGGACTTTGCGGCGGCGTTCTTAACCGCGCGATGGCTTACGCCCTTTCGTGCAGCGAGGTCAACGCCTCGATGGGCAGAATCTGCGCCGCCCCCACCGCGGGGGCCTGCGGCATTCTGCCCGCCGTGCTGATGACCCTGCGCGAGGAGCTTTCCCTCAGTCTCCGCCAGACCCTCTGCGGGCTGCTGACTGCCTCCGGCGTCGGGGCCGTCATCATGAAGAACGCCACCGTCGCCGGAGCCGAAGGAGGCTGTCAGGCGGAATGCGGGGTAGCGGCCGCGATGGCGGCAGCAGCCGCCGTCCAGATGGCAATGGGCTCTCCCGGGCAGTCAATGCACGCCGTCAGCTTTGCGCTGATGAACTCGATGGGGCTGGTCTGCGATCCGGTCGCCGGACTGGTGCAGGTGCCCTGCGCCCAGCGCAATGCCTCCCAAACCGCCAACGCCCTGCTCTCGGCCGATCTCGCCCTCGCCGGAATGACCAGCGTAATCCCGGCTGATCAGGTCGTTGAGGCGATGTACCGGGTCGGTCGCCAGCTCCCTATGGAGCTGCGCGAAACGGCGATGGGCGGCATTGCCGCGACCGAGGCGGGGCGCGAATATGCAAGGCGGCTGGCTGAAGAAACGCAGGCAGCCGCCGGCGGGGAAGCCTGCACAGGCAGCCCGGCGCCATTTTGACAGCCTAGCATATCCTGTTGAATGAATTTGATTCCGGGCAGTCCCCTTCGGCGCTGCAATGAAGGCCCGGCCGTTTGCACGCGCCCTTTCCCACGCTGCGCGATCGGCGGGTGCAAATCCGCACAGCGGCTGGCCGAAGAAACGCAGGCGGTGAGGGGTGAGGAAGGATGGGTTGGAAGCCACCATTTTTTGACACATTTGCGAATATTGTCAAATTTCAATTTATTCCGGTCAATTTCTTGTGCATTTTTCCTTGTTGTGCTATACTAAAATAAAACAAAGTATGAATAAAACAACAAGGAGGTATTTCTATGCGGTTTCAAGCCACCGTTTTGATCGACAATACGACCGTTTCTCCCGAACTGAAGGCGGAACACGGCCTGAGCATCCTGATTACGGCGGGGGACGGCTACCGCCTCCTTCTCGATACGGGAGATACCGGAGCCTTTCTCGATAACGCCGCCGCCCTTGGGACCGACCTCAACGGGCTGGATGCGCTGGTGCTGAGCCATGGCCACTACGATCACACCGGCGGGCTGTCCACCCTGCTCGAGCAGTGCGACCCGCCGAAGGAGATCTATTTCGGTTCCTGCTTTTTTGCGCCGCGCTACCGCCGGGAGCTTGGCCGGATGCGCGGCATCTCGGCGCGCGTTCAGGAGATGGACCTGATGAAGCGCCGCCTCAACTACTACATGCTCGACCGCTCGATCTGTTATCCACTGCACGAGGGAATCTGGCTGGTCACCGGATTTCCGTCCACCAACCGCTTCGAGAAGCCGGTCAAGGCGATGGTGCGGCGGATCGGAGAGGATTTCATCGTCGATGATTTCTGCGACGAGGTGGCGGTCGTCCTTGAGCAGGAGGATTCCCTGAGCGTCGTGAGCGGATGCTCCCACAACGGCATGATTAACATCTGCCAGCGGGTAAGCAGCTACTTCCAGCGCCCGGTGGATACCTTCCTCGGGGGCACCCATCTGGTGGCCGCCGACAGCGCGCGGCTGCGCTCCACCATCAAGGCGCTCGGCTTTTTGCGGGTGCGGCGGATCGCTGCCTGCCACTGCAACGGCCAGGAGGCCAATGAGCTGTTCGCCCGCGAGCTGCGCGGCTATCTGCCGGTCCATTCGGGCTCGGTCATCGAGCTTTAGAATCAAAACCACGCGTTTACGCGTGGTTTGCACCAACCCTGAAAGGGCATATTAAAGGGCATCTTACCGTCCTGCCTTTTAAGATGCTTCGAACATTTTTTCCATGCGTTACATGCACCGCAGCTGCAAAAGCAGCAATGCTCTCTGATTAGCCCTTCTGTTTCCCCATGATTTATCATTTCACTGTGCTCAATGCTTGAAGCGAAAGCTTTTTTGTTGCCGCCGGCAGAGCTGGTGGGTTGTCCTGGGCACAACCAGAAAAAGGAACCGCTTGCAGCGGTTCCTTTTTCTGGTTGCTGAAGAACGCTCCGCCTCGCCGAAGACGCACCCGCGGTATTTTGCCGCTATCCCTCGCAGGGAGGCTTCGGTTTTTTGGGCCGCTTCTTGTAGCGGTCTTCCTCGCTGAAGATGCACCCGCAGTATTTTTGCAGATAAAGCCCCAGCTCGCGGGCCTTTTCCTGCCCCTGACGGAATACAGACCGGAAATCCCGATACAAAAACTCCACTTGGTATTTTTCTGCCGCCTCCTGTCCGGTCTGGATCAGCAGCTCATGGTTCTGGTAAGGGCTGATCAGCAGGGTGGTCAGAAAGCTGTCGAAGCCGTTTTCCGCCGCAAAGCGGGCGGTTTCTTCCATACGCAGCCGGTAACAAAATCCGCAGCGATGGTCAAAATCGGGGTAAATTCCTTCTATGAAGCGCCGCAGGCCGTATTCATTCTCAATTTCCAGCCGCAGGCCGATGGTTTTTGCGTACTCCACCAGCGTGTTTTTGCGCATCTTGTATTCGGTCATCGGATGGATGTTCGGATTATACCAAAAGCCGGTCGGTTCGATCCCTTCGGCGCGCAGGCTTTCGATGCAGGCAATCGAGCAGGGAGCGCAGCAGATGTGCAGCAGTGTTTTCATCAGATCCGCGCGACCCCCGTTTCGCGGGCGGCGGCCGCTACCGCCGAGGCCACTGCGTCGCGGACGCGGGGATCAAAGGCGGCGGGAAGAATGTAGTCCTTCGAGAGCTCCGCGTCGGAAACGAGTCCGGCCAGCGCATGGGCGGCTGCGATCTTCATCGCGTCGTTGATGTCCGAGGCCCGCACATCGAAGGCGCCGCGGAAGATGCCCGGGAAAGCGAGCACATTGTTGATCTGGTTGGGGAAGTCGCTGCGCCCGGTTCCGACGACCGCAGCCCCTGCCGCAAGGGCTTCCTCAGGCATGATCTCGGGGGTGGGGTTGGCCATCGGAAAAAGGATGGGGCCGGGCGCCATCGAGCGCACCATCTCAGGGGTCACCGCGCCGGGAGCCGATACACCGATAAAGACGTCGGCGCCTCGCAGCACCTCGGCCAGCGTTCCCGCTTTCTTTTCGCGGTTGGTGAGGCGGGCCATCTCCTCCTTAATCGGGTTGAGGCCCTCCCGGCCCTCGTAAATCGCGCCCCTGCGATCGGCGAGAATCACCTTTTTCAGCCCCATGGCCATCAGCAGCCGGATAATCGCGATGCCGGCCGCGCCCGCACCGCTGGTCACGACCTCGATTTCCTCTATCTTTTTCCCGGTCAGCTTGAGGGCGTTTAAAAGGGCGGCAAGCACCACCACGGCGGTACCGTGCTGGTCGTCGTGGAAGATCGGGATGTCGCAGCGCTCCTTGAGCTTTTTCTCGATCTCAAAGCACCGGGGGGCGGCGATATCTTCGAGATTGACCCCGCCGAAGCTGCCCGCAAGCAGCGCAACGGTATTCACAATCTCGTCCACGTCGTGGCTGCGGATGCAGAGCGGCACCGCATCGACCCCGCCGAACGCCTTGAAGAGGACGCATTTTCCTTCCATCACCGGCATTCCCGCTTCAGGGCCGATATCACCTAAGCCGAGCACCGCAGAGCCATCGGTGACGACCGCGACGGTATTGCCGCGCCCGGTCAGCTCATAGCCTTTGGCCGGGTCCTTTTCGATTTCGAGGCAGGGGGCAGCGACGCCGGGGGTGTAGGCGAGCGAGAGGTCGTCCTTGTTGGCGACGGGCAGCTTCGGCACCGTCTCGAGCTTGCCGCGCAGCCGGTAGTGCAGTTTCAGCGATTCCTTTGCGTAATCCATCGATGATCCTCCTTCTGGGTGGACGGCCCACGCCGTCTGATGGTTCCATTATAGAGAGATGCGTGCCTTTTTTCAACTGCCGCCGGGAATTCTTTTATTTCACAAAAAATGAATCTTTTAAACGGGAGACTGCAAAAATTCATTTCTGTACTGCAAAAATACAGCTGTTTTCGTTCTGCATCGTCCAAATTTTGACGGAAAAACCAAACAAATTACAGAAATCAGTTGAATAAACTGTGAATTTATGCTATTATGGGCGATAGATTTTGTTCGTCCGGATGCAGGCCCGCCCGGGCCCGCCCGGTTCACTTCACGGCTTGCCGTTCCGGGGCGCCTGCCGCGCCCCTTTGCCCCTCGCGGCGCGGCGGAAAGGTTGGTCATCGCTATGCGGCTTTCGGAAATCATCGTTTTTATCGTCTACCTGTTCTTCATGCTCTCCATCGGGGTCTATTTCTTTATCAAGGACCGCAACGGCGGTGAGAAAAGCTATTTTCTCGGCGGCCGTGAGATGGGCGCGTGGGTCGCCGCCCTCTCGGCGGGCGCCTCTGATATGAGCGCCTGGGTGCTCATGGGACTGCCCACCTCGATCTACGCCCTCGGATTGGGCCAGGTCTGGATTTCGGTTGGCCTTGCCATCGGCTACACCATCAGCTGGCTTGTTCAGGCGCCGCGGCTCCGCCGGTTCTCGATCGTCGCCAACGACTCGATCACCATTCCGCAGTACCTCACCAACCGGTTCCTTTCGGGGTCGCGCGCGCTTCAGATTATCTGTGCCGCCGTCTTCCTCGTCGCCTACACCATCTACTCGGCCTCGAGCGTCAAGGCCTGCGGCACCCTCTTCAACACCGTCATCGGGCTCAACGAAACGGTGGCCATGTATATCGCCGCCATCATCATTGTCAGCTACACCTTCCTGGGTGGGTTTTCCGCGGTCTGCTGGACCGACTTTTTCCAGGGGATGCTGATTCTCGGCGCAATGCTCATTGCCCCGATCTTTGCCGCCGCGATGCTGGACCCCAACGCGGTTTCCGCCGTTCCTCCGACCTACTGGAGCGCCTTTTCCAGCTGGAAGGAAATCGTTTCGGGTCTGGCCTGGGGTCTGGGCTACTTTGGGATGCCTCATATCATCATCCGCTACATGTCTCTGAAATCACAGGCCGAGCTGAAGAAATCCGCGAAAATCGGCATCAGCTGGACGGTGCTCATCGTCGTCTTTGCCGCTCTCGTCGGCGTGATCGGACGCCTTTTCCTCGGCTATGACGAAGCCATCAACAGCAATTCACTCGTCTTTATCTCGATGGTCCGCAAGATTTTCCCCGGGCTGATTTCCGGCGTACTGCTTTCCGCCGTCCTCGCCGCCTCGATGAGCACTGCGGACAGCCAGCTTCTTTCGGCGGCTTCGGCCTTCGCCAGTGATGTGTATAAGCCCATTATCCGCAAGAACAGGGTCAGCGACCGCGAGATGCTCTGGGCGGGGCGGCTTGTTGTCCTCGGCGTCGCCGCCGTCGCGCTGCTCATCGCCTCGAATCCCAACACCGGCTCGATCATGGCCCTTGTTTCCAACGCCTGGGGCGTCTTTGGGGCGGCCTTCGGCCCGACGATCATGCTGAGCCTTTTCTGGCGCAGATTTAACTTTAAGGGCGCTGTCGCGGGCATCCTGACCGGCGCGTTTGTGGACATCGGCTGGTTTGCCTTCCTCTCCTCCACCGGAATCTACGAGCTTGCGCCCGGATTTCTCGCCGGCACCCTCGCCGCCGTCGCCGTCACGCTCTGTACGGAAAAGCCCTCCGGACAGGTGGAAGCCCTCTTCGACGAGGCGGTTTCCTTTACCGAATAAACCTTCCTTCGCTCGAGCGTACGGGAGGGCGGCGCAGGCCGCCCTCCCGCGTTTTGTATGTCTGCGGCATGAGGGGAGAGGATCGGGAGACAGAAAAGAGAGGGGAAAAGGGTGCCTGTTTTCTTCTGTCTGAAAAAATCCCGGAAGCCTGCAACGGCTTCCGGGATTTTTTCAGCGGATGATAAACTCCGCGGAGGACAACCCTCGCTTTACAGCGGCTTTTCACTGATTTTGACCCGCTGGCGGGGGAATTTCTTCGCGGTGGGGATGAGCTTGGGAATCACAACGAGGCTGCGGCCCCCCGCTTCGCCGAGGGAATATTCCACCAGCTTCGGCTCGCCGCCGCCGAGGATGCGGATGGCGTTTCGCGCCTCCTCCAGCTCGCCGCGGCAGTCGGGGCCCTTGAGGGCCAGCATAAAGCCCCCCACCTTCACCAGCGGCAGGCAGTATTCGCAGAGCACCGAAAGGCGCGCCACTGCGCGGGAGGCGGCCACGTCGAAACGCCCCCGGAGCGCGGGCATGGCTCCGGCGGCCTCCGCTCGGGCGTGGACGAAGGCGTTCTCCTGTCCCAGCCGGTCGGAAAGCTGTTCCAAAAAGGTCAGCCGCTTCTTCAGGCTGTCGAGCAGCGTGAGGGAAAGATCGGGCCGCATGATCTTCATCGGCACTCCGGGAAAGCCGGCTCCGGTGCCGACATCGATCAATGAGCACCCCTGCGGCAGACCGATCAGCGAGAGCGGAATGACGCTGTCGGCAAAATGCTTGACCGCGATCTGGGCGGGGTCGGTGATGGCGGTGAGGTTGACCTTCCCGTTATACTCGAGCAGGAACTCCCCATAGGCGGCAAAGGCCCCAAGCTGCCCGTCGCCGGGCGAAATTTCGAAGGAGGAAAGCAGCGGCAGAAAATCTTCGGTCGGGAGCTGGAACATCACGTTCTCCTTTCGACAGAAATTTGTATTATTTTTATATTATATACTATATGTAATTTACAATTAGATTCCTATTTGTATTTTCCATGTTATAAATTTCAATTGGTATTTTCTAGAATTCGTTTTGATGGATGTGTCCGCCCTCCTGCGGCGGGAAAGCCCGGGCATCAGCACCGAGAGGTCCGCGGGGAGAACCCCGCGTGTTCGGGATTGCTCCGGGGCGGCTTGCCTTGTCGATTCATTGGCGCGGCCTTCCGACTCACCTCCGAGAGATTCGCGGCGGCTCCAGGGCGGCTTACCGCTCCGGCTCCGCTTTCTTTTTGTCGGAAGAGGCGGAGAGGGGGCTTTCCTCCTGCCGGGCGGAACTTTCCGCGTCCGCCCTCCTGCGGCGGGAAAGCTCAAGCATCAGCACCGAGAGGTCCGCGGGAGAAACCCCCGAGATATTCGCGGCGGCTCCGAGGCTCTGCGGCCGGATTTTGGCGAGCTTCTCCCTCGCTTCAATCCGCAGGCCGGCAATCGCGGAAAAATCCAGTTTCTCAAGGCTCATGCCGCGCAGTCTGCGCATTTCGGCGGCCTGTGCCTTCTGCTTTTCGATATAACCCGCATATTTGATCTCGGTTTCCACCGCGTCGGCCACCGCGCGGGGAAGGGAGGGCCTGCCGGGATCAAAGGGAGCGAGCGCCTGATAATCCACCTGCGGACGGCGCAGCAGCTCGGCGAAACGGGTTCCGGTGGCGAGCGGCGCGGTGCCGCGCTCCTCAAGCAGGGCGTTGAGTCCGGCGGAAGGAGAGATTGAGCTTGTTTTGAGCCGCTCGATCTCCCGGTGCTTCTGTTCCTCCCGTTCGAGGAAACGCTTCCAGCGCCCGTCCCCGATCAGGCCCATCTCCCGCCCGTGGGGGGTCAGGCGGCTTTCCGCGTTGTCCTGCCGCAGAAGCAGCCGGTATTCCGAACGGGAGGTCATCATCCGGTAAGGTTCCGAGGCTCCCTTGGTGGTCAGATCGTCGATCAGGGTTCCGATATAGCTCTCGTCGCGGGCAAGGATGAGCGGTGCGAGACCGTCGAGCAGCCGCGCGGCGTTGATTCCGGCAATCAGCCCCTGGGCGGCGGCCTCCTCATAGCCGGAGGTGCCGTTGAACTGCCCTGCCCCGAACAGCCCTCCGACCTGCTTGGTCTCAAGCGAGGGGAACAGCGCCAGCGGGTCGATGCAGTCGTACTCGATCGCATAGGCCGGGCGCATCACCTCGACCTTCTCTAGCCCTTCGATCGAGTGGTAGAACAAAAGCTGGACCTCAAACGGCAGCGAGCTGCTCATGCCCTGAAGATACATTTCATCGGTCGATTCCCCCATCGGCTCGATGAAGAGCTGATGGCGGCGCTTATCCGCGAAGCGCACGACCTTATCCTCAATCGAGGGGCAGTAGCGCGGTCCGGTGCCCTCAATCACCCCTGCGAAGAGGGGAGAGCGGTGCAGGTTGGCGCGGATGATCTCATGGGTCCGCTCATTCGTGTAGGCGATGTGGCAGACCATCTTATTGCGCAGGGAGCTTTCATCGGTGTCGGCCGAAAACGGAATGATCCGCTCGTCGCCCGGCTGAATCTCAAGCCGGGAAAAATCAATCGAGCGCCGGTTGACCCGCGCCGGGGTTCCGGTTTTGAAGCGGTGCATCGGAAGCCCGAGGGCCCTGAGGCAATCCCCCAGAGGGTTTGCCGGGTGGCAGCCGTCGGGGCCGGATTCCTGTGAGAATTCTCCGATAAAAACCTTGCCCTTGAGGTAGGTTCCGGTGGCGAGGATTGCCGCCTTGCAGGGGTATTCGGCTCCCAGCGCGGTGACGACCGAGCAGACCCGTCCCTCTCTGACCCGGATTTCCACCACCTCGGCCTGAATCAGGTCGAGACCGGGACAGCATTCGACGGTGCGCTTCATCCGTTCGTGATAACGGATCCGGTCACTCTGCACCCGCAGCGAATGGACAGCGGGACCTTTGCCGCGGTTGAGCATCCGGCTCTGAAGCATGGTTGCGTCGGCGGCACGGCCCATCTCCCCGCCGAGGGCGTCGATCTCCCGGACGATATGCCCCTTGGCGGTGCCGCCGATGGAGGGGTTGCAGGGCATATTCGCCACCGAGTCGAGAGAAATGGTGAAGAGGGCGGTTCGTTTGCCGAGACGTGCGGCGGCAAGCGCCGCCTCGCAGCCCGCGTGGCCCGCGCCGATCACCGCGATGTCGTATTCCTTTGCGATAAATGTGATCATTGTTGCTCCTCGAGAGACTCTCATAAAAATTTGAATCAAAGGCAGCGGGGCGAAAACCGGCCGCTGTATCTCCGCACAAAAAGTAAAAGAAACGCCGGGACTCACAGGCGCGGCGCACGGCGGAGGCACAGACCCAACGCACAGGCCCGGTGCTGTTTCTTCACGCAGAAGTGGGAGAAACGCCGGGGATTCACGGGCGCGGCGGATGTGCGTACCGAACGCACCAGCCGGTGCTATTTCCCCACGCAGAAGTGAGAGAAGACCTGCTCGAGCACCGCTTCGGACACCTGCCGTCCGGTCAGTTCGGCGAGCGGCCCGATCGCGCCGTCGAGAAGAACCCCCGCGGCGTCGAGGGTGACCCCCTCCCGCAGGGCGGAAATCGCTTCGTCGAGAGCCTGCATCGACCGGTGTACGCAGGAATACTGCCGCTCGGAGGCGATCAGGCAGTGATCCTGGGTCAGCTGCAGGCCCAGCGTCCGCCGCAGCGCACGGTAAAGCTCCTCCATTCCCTCACCGGTCCCGGCGGAGATTTCAACATCGACGGACGGCGGCGGTGGAAAGCTCTGCTTTGCCGCCGGAAGATCGGCCTTATTTGCAAGGACCAGATGCGGCCGTTCCTTTACCAACTCGTAGAGGGAACATTCCTCCCCGGTGAAAGGACGGGAGCGGTCGAGCAGAAACAGAACCAGATCGCTCGTTTCGACCGCCTGCTTCGCGCGAAGCACCCCGATCTGCTCGACCGCGTCCCCGGTCGGGCGGATTCCCGCGGTGTCGAGCAGCCGCAGCAGCACGCCGTCCAGCTCGACCGTATCCTCCACCACATCGCGGGTTGTGCCGGCGATTTCGGTGACAATTGAACGGTCCCGCCCGCAGAGGCGGTTCATCAGGGTCGATTTTCCGACGTTCGGACTGCCCGCGATGGCGACCGAGATTCCCCGCTGGAGCATCCTTCCGCTGTGATAGCCGTCGCAGAGAGCCAAAAGCCGCCTCCGTCCGGCCTCGAGCGAACGGAGCAGACCCTCGCGGGTCACCGCGGGGGAATCCTCCTCCTCGGGGTAATCCCCCCACATCGCCAACTCGGCCGCCGCGTAGGAGAGGGCGTCGGTGATCTCCCCGATTTCACGGCTCAAGGCCCCGTCCCGCCGCGCAAGGGCGGCCGAGGCTGCCGCCGAGCCTTCCGCCTCGATCAGTTCTGCGACCGCCTCGGCCTGCGCCAGATCGATCTTGCCGTTTTCAAAGGCCCGGCGGGTAAATTCCCCGGCGGCGGCAGGGCGGGCACCCTCCCGCACACAGGCGGCGATCAGCCGCGCGGCAATCGAGGGATTCCCATGGCAGGAAAGCTCGGCCATATCCTCTCCGGTATAGCTTTTCGGTGCCCGCAGGACCAAAACGATTCCCTCGTCGATCCGCTCCCCCTGCGAGACAAATTCTCCGTAAGCCGCGCGGTAGCCCGGTAGCGCGGTCAGCTCCCTGCCCGAGACGGGGCGGAAGATCCGCCCGGCAATCTCGACGGCCTGCGGCCCCGAAAGCCGGATCACCGCGAGAGCAGACACGGCGGACGGCGTACCGCACGCCACAATCGTCTGTTCCATCCCCTTCTCCTTTCAACATCAGCCTGTTTCTTTGGTTGAAAACAAAGCGGGCCGCTGCGGATGGAAATTCATCACGCGGCGGCCCTGACAGGAATCAAATCTCGATCTTGCCGTAAAGCGGCTGGTTTTCCGCCTCGGTGGGCGGGACCTCCCGGCGGCTGCTCTCCTGATAGGGGGCGGGCTTCTCACGGCGTCCGTCACGCCGTCCGTCTCTGCCGCCGGAGCCGGAACGCGGACCGCGCGGCCGGTCGCCGTCGCGGCGGGGAGGATGGCCTCCGTCGCGGCGGGGAGGGCGGCCGGAGCGGGGCGGCCGGGCATCTCTCGCGGGCGCGGCGGAAGGATTGTTTGAGGAGATCACCACACAGCGGTTCGGCTCCTCACCGGTCGAAGCGGAGGTAATTCCTTCCATCTGGGAGATGGTCGAATGAATGATCCGGCGCTCATAGGGGTTCATCGGCTCGAGGGTGGTGCTGCGTCCGGTCCGCAGGACCGCATTGCCTAAGCGGCGGGCAAGCTGCTCGAGGGTGGCGCGGCGCTTGTCGCGGTAGTTGCCCGAATCGAGCACCACCCGCACATAATCGCCTTCCCCGCGGTTGGCGGCCAGCCCTGCAAGATATTGCAGCGCGTCGAGCGTTTCGCCGTGGCGGCCGATCGCAACGCCCGAAACATCCCCGCTGAGGCGAATCTGAATCACATTCTCATGGGTGGAGGCGGCAATGGTCACATCGGAAAGGTTCATCGCCCGCAGAATCGAGGTGATGTATTCCTCGGCGATGGCAACCTTGTTGCCGAAATCACAGGGGGCGGCGGACTCGGCGGGGGCTTCCCGCTCCGGCTGGACAGTGTTGGCCTGCGGCTGCTTTTCCTCCGCCTTCGGCTCCTCTTCCCGAACCGGCTGCGCTTTGTGCGCGGCGGACTTAGGCGCAGGCTTTTCTTCGTGGGGGAGAGGCTTTTCCTCCTGAGGCGCGGGCTTTTGCTCCAGCGCCGGCTTCGGATCGGGGACCTGGACAAAGACGCGGACCTTTGCAGGAATCTGGCTCAGTCCCAGAAATCCCTTCTTCGGCATGCTGATAATCTCGAAGTCGACATCGCCGCGTTCGAGTCCCAGCTCGGCGCAGCCGCTGTCGATCGCGGCGTCAACCGTTCTGCCGGTCGCGATGACTTCCTTCATCATGCTTTCAACCTCCTTGATCGGGTACTGTTATTTGATGTCGTCGTCGGTGACTTCGACATATTCCTCACCGTAGCGCTCAGCATCCCGTCTTCTGGCCTCGGCCAGCTTGCGGCGGGCGATTTCCTTTTGGGAAAGGCCCTTCTCGCCGGGGTCCTTGAGTCCCTGTTCACGGGCTTTTTTCTTCTGCTCAATCCGCTCCAGCCGCTCGGCCTCGCGCATTGCCTCTTCCTCGGCCTTGGCCTTGGCGATCTCTTCGGCGGGGTTCATCACCCTGTTGAGCACATAGCTCTGGACGCAGGAGCAGATATTCGAGATCAGCCAGTAAATACCGACGCCCGCAGGAACGACGAAGGAAATCCAGACGCTCATCACCGGCATCATGATCATCATCGAATTGTTCATGCCGGCCATCTGCCCGTCGGTGGTGGCGGCGGTGGACTGCTTGGTGATCAGGCTCATGATCAGCGAGGTCACGCCCGACAGAATCGGGATAACCATCAGGGCAAGGTAAAGCCCCATCGGCTTTCCGTTTGGGGTCAGGGTGGGCTGATCAAAGAGATTCAGTCCGAACATCGTGAAGTCGAAATTCAGAATTTTATCCGCGATGTCGGCGCCCAGTCCTTCATAGAAAGGGGCGGAATTCTGCCGGATGGCCGAAATGACGCTGATCTCCTTGGAATAGGCGTTGAGTCCGTTCTCGCCGAGGACAGTGGTGGCGATTTCAATCGCCTTGTTGATCGTCCCGGCCGGCAGCCGGAGCATATGCTTGATCGGGTAATAGATGACGTCGAGCATGCCGAAGAGGATCGGGAACTGGATCAGCATCGGCAGGCAGGAGGACATCGGAGAAAAATGCTCCTCGTTGTAGAGCTTCTGCAGCTCCTCGGAGTAACGCTGCTTGTTGTTGCCGTAAGCCTTCTGAAGCGCCTTCATCTTTGGCTGCATTCTGGCGTTGGCGATCAGGCCCTTCTGCTGCTTGATTCCCAGCGGAATCATGCAGACCTTGAGAAGAATTGAGAAAATGATGAGGGTGATGCCGTAGTTGTGGGTAAAGTTGTTGATCTGGTACATAATCCAGCCCAACGGGGTTCCAATAAACGAGAAGAATTGAATCATGCGGCTGCTTCCTCCAAACGCTCTTTTTCTATTCAAAAGAGATCCGCCGCATCAGCGGTGGCGTTTCTCTCGATTTTTTCCGGGATAAACCTGAAATTCCCTGCGGAAAGTGAAATGGTCGGGCACCGGGTCGTAGCCGCCCTTCGCAAAGGGATTGCAGCGCAATAGACGCCAAACGGAAAGTAACCCGCCCCGTATCGCGCCGAATCGGTCGATCGCCTCTAAGGCATAGCTGGAGCAGGTTGGAATGTAGATGCAGTGCGGCTGGGTGTAACGGGAGACGGAGAGCTGATAAAAACGGATCAGCGCCCTAAGAATCTGCTTCATCGGATTTTTTGAGGTAAGGGGCCAGTTGCTTCTTCATGAGGCGGTAGACTTCCTGCATCGAACAGACGGTGGTGCGGACACGGGCGACGAAGATAAAATCATAGCCCGCCTGATCCGTCAGAGACGGGGCGAGGAGGCGGTACGCCTCCCGGATCACCCTGCGTGCCCGGTTGCGGTCGTGGGCCTTGCCGATCTTTTTGCTGGTGGTGATGCCGACCCTGTGAACGCCGAGCCTGTTTTTGGCCGCGTAGCTCACAAGGACCGCACCCACCTCGGCCTTCCGGCGGTAGAGCCTTCGGAAATCATTGTTCCGGGTAATCGAAATGATGATTCTTCGCAACGGGCAAAACGTCCCTCCGCTTGTGATTTCGATAAACAGAAAGAAAGGCCACAAACCAAGACGGTGTGGCCTTACAGAATTAGTACGTGAGCCGAGCTCTGCCCTTGGCGCGGCGGCGGGCGAGTACCTTCCGTCCGTTTCTCGTCTTCATTCTCTTGCGGAAACCATGCTCCTTCTTGCGCTGGAGCTTTTTCGGCTGATAGGTCCTGATCATCGCAAACCCCTCCTTTCAGGGAAAACCTTGCAGGGTATTAGTATAGCTTATCCGCGGCTGTAAAGTCAAGAACCTTTTATCAAAAAGCGCAAACTTTTCTGCCTTTGGACACGATATTTTTCCCTTTTCGGGAAAAATCCGGTTTCTCCCGTGCCGCAGCCCCGAAAAAAAGGCGGAAAATCGCCCGCTCTTTCCTATTATAATTATCCAGCTATTTTTCTGTTGATTGTTGCCTGAAAGGCATTTTTATGTTATGATGGGAGGGAATATTAAGGAGGCCCCTGCGAGGGCCTTTTTTGGAGGGCGAGCCGATGGATTCCACCCAGGAAATCTTCTCTTACGTACAGGAATACTGCCAGAAAATGATGCCGGCCGGGCCCTATAAGCTCTGGATCAAGGATATCCTCTGCGACAGCTTCGACGAAACGTCGGCAGTGCTTCTGGTGCCAACCAACTTCCGCAGGCAGATCATCGAGAGCAAATACCTTGAATTCCTGACCACCGCCTTTCAGGAAGTGGTCGGCTTTCCGGTCAGGGTTTCGGTCCAGAGCGAGGAGGAGCGCCGCAGCGCGGAGCCTCCCCCAGAATCCCGCCAGGAGGAAGGGGGCGGAGAGGAGCTTGACTTCAACTCCAATTTTCTTCCGAACGGCGAATACGCCTACACCTTCTCGACCTTCATTGTCGGTTCTTCCAACAAGTTCGCCCACGCGGCGAGCGTGGCGGTCGCCAACAACCCTTCCTCCTCCTATAACCCGCTGTTCATCTACGGGGATTCGGGGCTGGGCAAAACCCACCTTCTGCGGGCGATCTGCTCCGAAATTGCAGATAACTACCCCAGCTTCAAAATCATCTACGTCAAGGGCGAGGATTTTACCAACGAGCTGATCAACGCCATCAAAACCGACAAGACCAAAGCCTTTCACGACAAGTACCGGAAAGCGGACGTCCTGCTGGTGGACGATATCCAGTTTATCAGCGGCAAGGTCAGCACGCAGGAGGAATTCTTCCACACCTTCAATACCCTGTATGAAGCCAACAAGCAGATTGTCCTGACCTCCGACCGGCCGCCCAAGGAAATCAAAACCCTCGAGGACCGGCTGCGCAGCCGCTTTGAATCAGGGCTGATCGCCGACATCCAGCCTCCGGATTATGAGACGCGGGTAGCGATCCTGCGCCGGAAGGCCGAGCTGCTCGACCTCGATCTTCCCGACGATGTGACCGAATATATTGCCAACCGCCTGAAAACCAACATCCGCCAGCTCGAGGGAACGGTCAAAAAAATCAAGGCCTTCAAGCTGCTGGCCGGCTCGCCGCCGTCGATTCCGATCGCCCAGAACGCGATCCGCGACATCCTTAACGACAGCCAGCCCGTCTCGGTCACCGTCGAACGGATCATCAACGAAGTCTCCCGCTACTTTGAGGTTTCCCCGCAGGATATCCGCTCGATGGACCGCACCGCCAACGTCTCGCTGGCGCGGCAGGCCGCGGTGTATATCATCCGGGAGATCACTCATATGTCGATGGCCTCGATCGGGGAGGAATTCTCCAACCGCGACCATTCGACCATCGTCTACACCATCAAGCAGACCAAGGCGACGATGGGCAGCAACACACAGTACAAAAACACCATCGAGGACATCATCAAGAATATAAGGGATCAATAAAGGTAGGACAGCCTTTCAAGAAGTTCCAAACGGTGTAAAATCGGTTGAAAAGTGGAAAGGAATGTTGAAATCAAACAATCTTTCAACATTCTCACCAACGTTTTAAACATCTTTTCACTTCAATTTTCTACATCCTTTGAAAAAACTTCCTTTTCCAGAAGTTTTTCAGAATGGCAGATTGTCCGTTTTTGCGCTTGTTCCGCCGTTTCCGGCGCGTCTTCAACAGTTCAACCTGTCCTACTATTACTACTAAATATGATCTCTATCTATTCTATTGAAAGGAAGATCTTGATTATGAAAATAAAATGCGAGAAAAACATGCTGTGCGAAGCAGCGGCCGTCGTCAGCCGCGCTGTTTCCTCTCATTCCTCGATTCCGACGCTGGAGGGAATTCTGCTTCGCTGCTCTGCTGCGGGAATGGAGCTTTTCGGATATGATCTTGATACCGGAATCTCGACGCGGATCGACGCGCAGATTTCCGAGCCGGGTGAAATTGTTCTGCCGGCAAAGGTGTTCCTCGACATCGCCAAGCGGCTGGACGATGAGTTCATCACCATTTCGACCGGCGAAAAGTGCCTGACCGAGATTAAGGGCGGCAAAACCGAGTTTACAATTCTCGGGATGCCGGCCGACGATTTTCCCGAATTTCCCACCATCGGTGACGTTACCGATTTTGAGCTTCCACAGGCCACGCTGAAGTCGATGATCGACCAGACCATCTTCGCGGTCAGCCAGTCGGATGCCAAGCCGGTGCATACCGGCTCGCTCTTTGAGCTGGAGGAGGGAAGCCTTTCGGTTGTTTCGGTTGACGGCTACCGGCTTGCGGTGCGCCGCGAACGGGTTGCTTTCGGCGGCGAGCTGCGCTTCGTCGTGCCCGGACGGGCGCTCGGGGAGGTTTCCCGGGTGCTCGACGAGGAGAGCGACGACCCCGCCGGGATGCAGATTTCAAAGAAGCATATTATCTTCCATATTGGGGATTACCAGATTTTCTCCCGGCTGCTGGAAGGGGAATTTCTCGATTATCACGCCGCCATTCCCAGCGGCGAGAGCCTGACCGTCCGCATCAACACCCGCGCCCTGATCGACGCGGTCGAAAGGGTCAGTCTGCTGATCTCCGACCGGATCAAAAGTCCGCTGCGGGTCAAGTTCTATGAGGGCGGAGTGGACCTGAGCTGCTCGACCGCTCTGGGACGCGCCAACGATACCATTTCCGCCGCCATCGAGGGAAAGTCCCTCGAGATGGGCTTCAACAACCGTTATCTGCTCGACGCACTGCGCGCGGCCGGATGCGACGAGGTTCTTCTTCAGATCAACAGCCCGCTTTCCCCGATGAAGGTGGTTCCGACAGCGGGAGATTCCTTTGTTTTCCTGGTGCTGCCGGTCCGTCTCAAGACCGAGGGGTGAGCGGATGAAGCAGATTGAAATTTCCACTGAATTTATCAAGCTTGATTCCCTGCTGAAGTTCTGCGGCGCGGCGCCCACCGGCGGTGCGGCCAAGGAGATGGTTCAGGCGGGGGAGGTCCTTGTCAACGGGCAGCCCTGCACGATGCGAGGAAAGAAGATCCGGCCGGGAGACCGGGTGGCGGCAGGCGGGGCCGAGTGGGAGGTTATACGCCTTGAAGGTCACCTGGCTCTCGATTGAGGCCTTCCGTAATCTGCGGGAGATCGACTGGACTCCCCGCGACGGGGTCAATGTCATCTACGGCGAAAATGGCCAGGGAAAGACCAACCTGCTCGAAGCAATTTGGATTTTTTCGGGGGCCAAGAGCTTCCGGGGAGCGAGAGAGGCCGAGCTGATTCCGATCGGCGGACAGCAGGCGGGTCTTTCGCTGCGGTTTTCTGATTCTTACCGCGAACATCTGGGTAAACTCCGATTGGGGGAAAAAAAGGAAATTCTGCTCGATGGGATGCCGGTCGATTCTCTGCCGGGCCTTTCGGGAAGCCTCTGCTGCGTCGTTTTTTCCCCGACCCACCTGAACCTGATTAAGGGAGGGCCCGCGGAGCGGAGAAAATCGCTTGATACGGTCATCGGCCAGGTGAAGCCGCGCTATCTTTCGGTGCTTTCGGAATACCAGCGGCTGTTGACCCAGCGGGCGGCTCTGCTGAAGGATGCGCAGATGCAGCCGGCGCTGCTCGATACCCTCGACATCTGGGATGAAGCGCTCTGCCAGCGCGGCGCGCTTCTGACCGTCACCCGCAAGAGCTTTGTCGAGCGGCTGACTCCGATTGCCTGCGAAATCTACCGCGGAATATCGACCGGCCGGGAGGAGTTTTCCCTTCGCTATCTTTCGAGCATCGAATCCGACGGGGAGTCGAGCCGTGAAACGATGAAAAAGCTCCTTGCCGAACGGCGCGGGGACGACCTGCGCACCGGCATGACTTCGGTGGGACCCCACCGGGACGACGTTGAGGTTTTGATCAACGGGATTTCGGCCCGTTCCTTCGGTTCGCAGGGGCAGCAGCGCAGCGGGGTGCTGGCGATGAAATTTGCCGAAAGCGCCCTGATCGAACAGGTCATCGGACAGCCGCCGGTGATTCTGCTTGACGATGTGATGAGCGAGCTGGATTCCCTGCGGCGGGACTATCTTCTTCATCGGCTGACCGGGCGGCAGATTTTTATTACCTGCTGTGATCCGGGGCAGGTGTCGGGGGTGGACGCCCTTTTTGAGATGAAACAAGGCTGCCTGACCGCCGGCGGCCCATTGGGATAGGAGCGATGGAATGTTTTTGCATCTCGGCCAGAACACGGTGGTGCGCACCGACGCGGTGATCGGGATCTTCGATATCGAGACGGCGTCGATCGGGAAGATCACCCGGCAGTTTCTTTCCCGGGCGGAGGAGGAGCTGCGGGTCACTAACGTCTCACAGGATCTTCCCAAGAGCTTTGTCGTCTGTCTTGATGAAGGCGGCATGCGGGTTTATATCTCCCAGATTTCGACCGCGACGCTGCGGCGGCGCACCGGATTTGTGGAGGATCTCACAAAAGATTGACATAATTTTCCATATTAAACCGGCGTTGGCATTTTTCAAAGAGGAGAAGGAGAGAGGTTTTCTTGAATAACACCGAGCAGAATCATTATGACGAAAATCAAATTCAGGTGCTGGAAGGGCTGGAAGCAGTCCGCAAGCGTCCCGGCATGTATATCGGTTCAACCGGTCCGCGCGGCCTGCACCACCTTGTTTACGAGATCGTCGATAATTCGATCGATGAGGCCCTTGCAGGTTATTGCACCGATATTGAGGTCGATATCCTGCCGGGGGATATCATCCGTGTCCGGGACAATGGGCGCGGCATCCCTGTCGGCCTTCATCCAAAGATGGGAATTCCGGCCGTTACAGTGGTTCTGACCGTCCTGCACGCGGGCGGAAAGTTCGGCGGAAGCGGTTACAAGGTTTCGGGCGGCCTGCATGGAGTCGGCTCCTCGGCGGTCAACGCCCTTTCCGAATGGCTTGAGGTGGAGGTTCGGGATGGAAGCCATTGCCATCATCAGCGCTTCGAGCGCGGAAAGGTCGCTACCGACCTCAAGGTGACCGGCGAATGCAGCGACACCGGCACCACCATTACCTTTAAGCCCGACGCTGAGATTTTTGAGACGGTCGAATTTGACCGCAATGTGCTGCTGCTGCGTCTGCGGGAGCAGGCGTTTCTCAATGCCGGCTTGCGGATTGTTCTGCGTGACACCCGCTGCGCCGACGGCGGAGAGCCTTTTGAGGCGGATCTCTGCTACGAGGGCGGCATCTCGAGCTTTGTCGATTACCTGCATAAGAAGCGCGGCCTTGAACCGCTGCATCCCGATATCATTCATCTCACCGCGCAGGAAGGAGATTCGATCGCCGAGGTGGCGATGCAGTATAACGACAGCTACAACGAGCTGATTCTCTCCTTTGCGAACAACATCAACACCGTTGAGGGCGGCACCCATGAGGCCGGGTTCAAGTCCGGCCTGACCAAGGTGATGAACGATTTTGCCCGGCGCTATAACCTGCTGAAAGAGAACGATAAAAATCTGACCGGCGAGGATGTCCGGGAAGGGCTGACCGCGGTGATTTCGGTCAAGCTGACCGACGCCCAGTTTGAGGGGCAGACCAAGGCGAAGCTCGGCAATACCGCCATGCGGAGTATGGTCGATTCCCTGATTTCCGATAAGCTCGCCCAGTATTTTGAGGAAAATCCGGCGATCGCGCGCGCGATTCTTGATAAATCCCTCGGTGCGGCCCGCGCGCGGGAGGCCGCCCGTAAGGCGCGCGAGCTGACCCGCCGCAAGTCGGCGCTGGAATCGGCTTCGCTGCCGGGAAAGCTGGCCGACTGTTCCGAGAAGGGGACCGACCGCACCGAGATTTACATCGTCGAGGGCGATTCGGCCGGCGGCTCGGCCAAGCAGGGGAGGGACCGCCGTTATCAGGCGATTCTCCCGCTTTGGGGCAAAATGCTTAACGTTGAAAAGGTTCGTGCCGACAAGGTGTACGGAAATGATAAGCTGACTCCGGTGATCACTGCCCTGGGCTGCGGCATCGGGGATGAGTTCGACATCGAAAAGCTGCGCTACGACAAGATCATCATTATGGCCGATGCCGACGTAGACGGTTCGCATATTCGTACCCTGCTGCTGACCTTCTTCTTCCGCTATATGCGCCCGCTGATCGAGCAGGGGCACATTTATCTTGCGCAGCCGCCGCTCTACAAGGTGGCCCGTGGCAAGCAGATCCGTTATGCCTATACCGATCCGGAGCTGGAACCGGCCATTAAGGCCCTCGCGCCGAACGGGGAAAAGGTGGACATTCAGCGATATAAGGGCCTCGGCGAGATGAACCCCGAGCAGCTTTGGGAGACGACGATGGACCCCGACCGGCGGCTGATGCTCAAGGTAAACATGGAGGACGCCGTTTCCGCGGACGAAGTTTTTTCGGTTCTGATGGGAGACAAGGTCGGCCCGCGGCGCGAATTTATCGAGCAGAACGCGCAGTACGTCGTGAATCTCGATATATAGTCGAATGTTTCACGTGGAACATTCGATGACATAGAACAGGAAGGGATACCAGATGGACGAAATGATTCAGGGACGCCTTGTCGACGTTGAGATCGAAAAGGAAATGAAGGAAAGCTACCTCGCCTATTCGATGTCGGTTATCGTTGGACGCGCGCTGCCCGATGTGCGGGACGGCCTCAAGCCGGTGCACCGCCGCATCCTTTATACCATGTACGAGGCCAACAATACTCCCGACAACGCCTACCGCAAATGCGCGTATACCGTCGGTGAGGTGCTCGGACGATTCCATCCGCACGGCGATGCGAGCGTTTATGACGCGCTGGTGCGTCTTGCGCAGGATTTTTCCCTGCGGATGCCCCTCGTTGACGGCCACGGAAACTTCGGCTCGGTTGACGGTGATCCGGCCGCCGCCTACCGCTATACCGAGGCGCGAATGAGCAAGGCGGCAATGCCGCTGCTCACCGATATTGAGAAGGACACCGTCGATTTTATGCCGAACTATGACGGCAGGCTCAAGGAGCCGGTCGTCCTTCCCTCGCGCTACCCGAACCTGCTGGTCAACGGCTCGACCGGCATCGCCGTCGGCATGGCCACCAATATTCCGCCGCATAATCTCGGCGAGGTGGTCGATGCGGTCTGCGCGCTGATCGATAACCCCGATTCCACCATCGAGGAGCTGATGACCCATCTGCCCGGCCCGGATTTCCCGACCGGCGGCATTATCATGGGCCGCAGCGGAATCCGCGCGGCCTATGCGACAGGACGCGGAAAGATCACCGTGCGCGCCCGCACCGAGATTGAAGAGATGCAGAACGGCCGTGAGCGGATCGTTGTCACCGAGCTGCCCTACGGCGTCAATAAGGCCCGGCTGATCGAATCGATTGCCGAGCTGGTCAAGGAAAAGCGGGTCGAGCAGATTTCCGACCTGCGGGACGAGTCGGACCGCGACGGAATGCGGATTGCCATCGAGCTCAAGCGGGACGCCAATGCCGCCGTCGTCCTCAACCAGCTCTTCTCCTATACCCAGCTTCAGGATACCTTCGGGGTCATTCTGCTGGCCCTCGCCGGCGGGGTGCCCAAGGTGATGAGCCTCAAGGAAATTCTCGGGCATTATATCCGCTTTCAGGAGGAGATCGTTGTCCGCAGGACCCGCTTCGACCTGAAAAAGGCCAAGGAGCGCGCCCATATTCTCGAGGGCCTGCAGCGTGCCGTCGATATCGTCGATGAGATTATTGCGGCAATCCGCGCCACAAAGGGAGGAATTCCCGAGGCAAAGGCCGCTATCATCGAACAGTTCGGCTTCGACGAGCCGCAGGCCGCCGCGATCGTGGCTTTCCGCATCGGACAGCTCGCAGGGCTTGAGATTAAAAAGATTCTCGATGAGCTGGCCGATCTCGAACAGAAGATCGCCGACTGGGAGGCCATTCTTGCCGACGAACACCGGCTGCTCCAGATTGTCAAGGAGGAGGTCACCGCTCTCGGCGCCAAATTCTCCGACCGCCGCCGCACCGAGATCCAGACCGTTTCGGGCGAGGTCGATATTGAGGATTTGATTCCCGAGACCGACTGTGTCATCACCCTGACCCATTACGGCTATGTCAAGCGCCAGACCACCGATACCTACCGCACGCAGAAGCGCGGCGGGCGCGGCGTCACCGGTATGAGCCGCCGGGAAGAGGATTTCGTCACCGACCTCTTTATCTGCTCGACCCACGACTATATCATGTTCTTCACAAGCAGGGGACGCGCCTACCGGATGAAGGGCTATGAGATTGCCGAAAGCTCCCGCAGCAGCAAGGGAATCAATATTGTCAACCTGCTGCCGCTCGAACAGGGGGAGAAGGTCACCGCCGCCATCAAGGTCGGTGATTTTGAAGCCGAGCAGTACCTCTGCATGGTCACCAAAAACGGCGTGATCAAGCGGACCAGCCTTGCCGCCTTCAAAAATATCCGCAAGGCGGGGCTGATTGCCATTTCCCTCGACGAAGGGGATGAGCTTGCCTGGGTCCGGATGACCGACGGCGAGGACGATCTGATTATTGCAACCCGTCAGGGCAGGGCGATCCGCTTCAACGAGACCGAGGCCCGCGGAATGGGCCGCAGTGCCCGGGGGGTGCGCGCCATCCGCCTTGTCGACGACGATCAGGTCGTCGGGATGGCCAGGGTCCGGCCCGGAAGCTGCCTCCTGACCGTTTCCGAATCGGGACAGGGGAGAAGAAGCCCGGTGGATGATTACCCGGTGCGGTCCCGCGGCGGATTGGGCGTCCTCAACTACTATGTCGAGAAAAACGGCCCCGTCGCAGGCATCAAATCGGTTGACAGCACCGACGAGGTATTCCTGATTTCGGATGACGGCGTGATTATCCGCATCAGTGCTGCCGAAATCGCGGTGCAGTCCCGCTATGGCGGCGGCGTGCGGGTGATGCGGCTCGCCGAGGGCAGCAAGATCGTAACCCTGGCCCGCGCTCCGGCGGAGGAGCAGTCCGACGAGGAGGTTCCGGAAGACCCGCAGGAAGATCCGCAGGAGGAAGCCGGTTCCGGCAGCGAAGAAGAATAACCCCCCAAGGCCGGACGCCCATCATGGACGTCCGGCCTTCGCTTTGTGCCCAAGACAACCACCGGTTCTGCCGGCCGCGATGAAGGATCTTTCGCTTCAAGCGATGAGTGCGGAAAAATGGAAATCATTGAGAAACGAAAGGGTCAATCAGAAAAATTTTGATTCATCCGCCACGGCGCATGTAATGCATGAGGAAGGTTCAGAAACTCTTAAAAAGCAAATCGGCAAAATTCTCCTTTGCGGTGCCGTTCTCTACTTGGGAAAGCCTGGTGACGGACAAGCAGGAAAAACCGGCAGAACAGGCAGGGAGGGAAAAAGACCGGAAGCAAACGGGTGGCTCGCGAGCAATGTGCTTGGCAAAGCTGTTCTTAGCAAGCCTGTTCAATGCCTCTTAAGAAGCAGAGCGGCAAAATTCTCCTTTGCGGTGCCGTTTTCCGCTCGGGCGAGCCGGATACCAGGCAGGGCGCAACCCCGCCCTTCACGCATGGTCCTGCCGATTGGGGCGGAAGAGAAGAGTGTTTCACGTGAAACAAAATGCGGGAGGCGGTTTTCTCACAAAACTTCCGAATATTTCATGGCTTTTTCACATTTCTCTGTTTGAATAAAAATGAAAGGGAGGCGTATGCATGGCAAAGATTCTGATGGTTGACGATGAGGAAAAGATCCGCTTTGTCGTTAAGGAATACGCGCAGTTCTCCGGTCATGAGGTGACGGAGGCCGCGAACGGCTCACAGGCGGTGGAACTCTGCAAAAAACAGGACTTCGACCTCATTGTAATGGACATTATGATGCCAAAGGTTGATGGATTTTCAGCGGTCAAGGAGATCCGCAAATTTTTCCAAACCCCGGTGATCATGCTTTCGGCGCGGGGGGAAGAGTACGACAAGCTCTTCGGTTTTGAGCTGGGGATTGACGATTATGTGGTAAAGCCCTTCTCTCCCAAGGAGTTGATGGCACGAATCGGCGCCGTGCTTGCCCGCAGCGGCGGAGAAAAGCGGCAGGAGCATGAATCGATCAAATTCGAGGGGCTGGTCATCGACCTGACCGCAAGAAGGGTCACTGTAGACGGAATCGACGCCCAGATGACCCCCAAGGAATATGAGCTGCTGTTCTATCTCGCCAAAAACCGCGGAATCGCCCTTTCCCGCGAGCGGCTGATCACCGGGGTGTGGGGGTACGACTATTTCGGGGACGACCGCACCCTCGATACCCACATCAAAATGCTGCGGCAGAATCTGGGCCCTTACCGCGGGTATATCGTCACCCTGCGGTCAATGGGCTATAAATTTGAGCCGCCGATGGAGCCGCAGGCATGAACTGGCCGAAAAAAAGCATTGAGGGAAAAATCCGCAAGTCCCTGCTCGGCTATACCATTTTCATTGTGGTTCTGCTCTGGACCTTTCAGATCGCCTTTATCAATACCTACTACCAGACAATGCAGCGCATGAGCATCCTGCGGGCCGGAAAGGAGATCATCCGCAGCGTCGGGCAGGAAAATTTTGAAGAAAGCCTTGAAAGCATCTGCTTTGAGCACCGGATGTGCAGTATGGTGGTCAATGAAAAGGGAGAAAGCATTTATTCGGTCGATATGATGGGGCGCATCTGCCTGATTCACAGCCCGGCCCGCTTTTCGCTGATGCGGGTGCTTGCGCCGGTGGTGCAGGGACAGCAGGACGAGCTGGTGCAGAAGGTTAAGGACGAACATTTTCACAGCATGGGGCTGATTTATGCCAAGGCCTACCTGACTTCGGAAGGGGAGCGCCGGGTCATCGTCCTCAACGCGGCCCTTGAGCCGATCAAATCGACCGAAGGAATCTTGAAAAGTCAGCTTTGGATTATCACCGCGATGCTGGCGGTCATCGCAGTGATCATATCAAAGCTGATTGCCCGCAATATTTCGCGGCCGCTGCAAAACATCAGCGACAAGGCGCGCCGCCTCGCCGAAGGGGAATATGCCGCCGATTACGACGGCGCCGGCATCGCGGAGATCGACGAGCTTGCCGAGACGCTGAATTTCGCCGCAGAGGGACTTTCCAAGGTCGAGGAGCTGCGCCGCGAGCTGGTGGCAAACGTTTCGCATGACCTGAAAACTCCGCTGACCATGATCAAGGCCTATGCCGAAATGATCCGAGATCTGACAGGAGACAACCCGCAGAAGCGCGGGGAACAGCTCAACGTCATCATTTCAGAGGCGGACCGCCTGACCGCGCTGGTCAGCGTGCTCATCCGCATTTCGCAGGACGAACGCGAGGGAAGGGTCTATCAGGCGGAGCCGTTCGACCTCGAAGAGATGATCCGGGAGGTGGTGCGGCGCTTTGCCCAGACCAACCCGGATTATCAGATCACCTGCACCATTGAGGGGACTCCGGTGGTCCTCGCAGACCGGGAAAGCATAGGGCAGGTGCTGTATAACCTGATTTCCAACGCGATCAACTACACCGGTGAGGACAAAAGGGTGTTTGTTGCGTCCAAGCTCATCGGAACCGGCGTGCGGGTCGAGATCCGGGATACCGGACGAGGCATTCCCGCCGATCAGCTTCCGCTGATCTGGGAGCGGTATTACCGCAGCCGCAACACCCACCAGCGGCCGGTGGCAGGAAGCGGGCTTGGCCTTTCCATCGTCAAGGGGGCGCTCAGCGCGCAGAATCTTCCCTTTGGGGTGGACAGCGTGGTAGGCGAAGGGAGCTGCTTCTGGTTTGAACTGCCTTTCGGGGCGCTGCCTTCCGGCAGGGAACAGGAAAACTAAACAGCGGCGGCATCGGTGCCGGACGGAAGTTTCCCGTCCGGCACCTGCTGTCTTGCGCCGGCTGATCCCCGCCTGTACTGTTCTGCAAAAGTGTCATGATGCCTCTGCCGTTGTGCGGCAGCTCACAGCGCGAGGTTCGCCCTGCGCGCTCAGATGATGCGGCGTATGGATTTTCAGGGGTTACAAGATTCCCGCTGCGGAACCCGGCCTGATGCACTGGAGCAGCCGGTTCTGCCCGGCATGGGGAAACGAACCCGCCACAGCCCGCGGGAATTTTTCGGCGGACAGCGGCAGGGGGCAGCAACTGCCCTGCCTGAGCGCCGATGGGGATAGGCGGGGTTAAGCGTGATATCCGGGCTGTGCAACTGCCGGGGCACCGGTGGGCAGGCGAAGCTGCTGCTGGCCGATGAACCGACAGGGGCGCCCGATTCCAATACCGGCGGCGGGGTCATGCGGCTGTTCGAGGGGTTTCACGACCGCGGGCATACCATTGTAATGATCACCCATGATTCTCATATTGCCTCTTACGCCGAACGGACGGTGAGGATCGCCGATGGAGAGCTCTATTCCTGAAAGGCGGCGATCCGTCTTTGCGAAACGCAGAACGCAGCAAAAGGCCGAAACGGCCGAAAAACGGCAAGCTGGCAATTATAACAAACAGACAAATCCAGATTCGTCTATTCCGGATAAAATATTTATATTTTTCACAATAAATCATTACAAAATTGTAAAGTAAAAAAAATGCGAATGGTTGCGAAGGGGAAAAAAGTCTGCTAATATTGTCTATAGTAGATTGTCTACAATCTACTATAGACAATATTTAACCCAGTAAAGGTACCTGTCCGCCCATTCATCCGAGTCAAATGGAGAAGGAGTAATGTTATTGTGGAAGCGCTTTTGAAATTCGCTGCCTGGCTGGCCAATATCCTATGGCAAACCCCCACCCTCTTGCTGATCGGTACTGTCGCCGTCGTTCTGACGATCGGAAGCCGCGGCTTCCAGTTCCGCCGGTTCGGTTATATCATGAAGAACACGGTCGGCAAGCTCAGGGAAAAGGGCGCCGCCGGAAGCGGAAACCTTTCTCCCTTTCAGGCATGCTGCATCGCGCTGGCGAGCACGGTAGGCACCGGCAACATCGCGGGCGTTGCAACCGCGATTTCCATCGGCGGCCCGGGGGCCATCTTCTGGATGTGGCTCATGGCGCTGCTCGGCATGATTTCCAAAACCGCAGAGGTTACGCTTGCCGTCCACTACCGTGAAAAGGACGACAACGGAGTTTTCCATGGCGGCCCGATGTACTACATGCGCAAAGGCCTCGGCTGGGGCGCCCTCGCCAAGGTGTTCTGCGTCGGTTTGATTGTCAACTCACTGCTTACCGCCGGCCTGCTTCAGCAGCATACCGCAGCCCGCGCGTTCCTTTCGACATGGAACATCAATCCCTACATCACCGCGGGCGCCATGGCCTTCGTCTGCGGCATCGTTATCATCGGCGGCCTGAAGCGGATCGGCAGCTTCTGCGAATACTGCGTACCGATCATGGCGATTGCCTATGTCCTCGGCGGTCTGGTCATCATGATCGTCAACTTTGAGAAAATTCCCGAGGTGTTCGGGATGATCTTCAAGTATGCCTTTGCACCGGCTCCCGCGATGGGCGGATTTGCCGGTTCAGTGGTCGCCACTTCGATTCAGCGCGGAATCTCCCGCGGCATGATGTCGAACGAAGCCGGTCAGGGCAGTGCTCCGATGGCCCACGCCACCGCTGCGATCGATCATCCGGTCGAACAGGGCGTCTGGGGCGCGTTCGAAGTTTTTGTGGATACCATCATCGTCTGCTCGATCTCGGCTTTCGTCATCCTTTCGACCGGCGTTCTGGAAAGCGGCCTGTCCGGTGTCGATCTCGTTCTTGCCGGCTTCGATACCGTCTTCCCGGGAACCATTGCGAGTATGCTGCTTTCCTTCGCGATCATCACCTTCTGCCTCTCCTCGCAGATCGGCTTCTACTGGTATGCTGAAACCGCGGTTCACGATCTGACCAACGGCAACCAGAAAGCAATCAACGCTTTCAAGTGGATCTTCCTGATCCCCGGCGTTGCCTGCGCCGGCGTCGATAATGTTGACGCTCTCTGGAATGTAGCGGATATCGCCACCGCACTGACCTCGATCCCCAACCTGATTGCCGTCGCGGCCCTCGCCGGTGTTTTCTTCAAGCTGCTCAAGGACTGCGAGTCCGGTGAGAGAAAGTATGCGACCGCCATCACCGACAATACCCGGCATTATATCCGGGAACCCAAGGCCAAGACAAACAGCTGAAAATCCGTCAATTTAATTTGTTCCAAAACGTGGGAGATGCCCTTGAAAAAGGGCATCTCCGACACATCATAGGAGGAATATTCATGTCGTTTCGCGCCGCAATGATCCAGTTTGATACCGCTTATATGGATGTCGGGGAAAACATCTCCCGGATGTCCGCGCTGATTGACGAGGCGGCTTCGCCCTCTTCTCCGCCCGATCTCATCGTGATGCCCGAGCTGTGGACCAGCGGCTATTCGGAGGAAATTTTCAGGGATATCCGGCGGTTTGCACAGCCGGCCGATGGAAAAGCGGTCGCCATGCTGCGGGAAAAGGCCCGGCGGTACGGCGTGTGGATCGCCGGAGGCTCGATGGTTGAGCTGGCCGAAGATGGAATTTACAATACCTGCTTCCTGATCAACCGCCAGGGCCAGATCGCGGGACACTACCGCAAGATGCATCTTTACAGCGCCATGATCGAGGACAAGGCATTCCGAAACGGAACCGAAATGCCGGTCTTTGAAACCGACTTCGGCCGCATCGCGCTGATGACCTGCTATGACATCCGTTTTGTCGAGATGTCGCGCGATTATGCCATGTGCGGCGTCGAGGCGCTGGTGGTCGTTTCCAACTGGGCAAAACCCAAGCTGAACCACTGGCGGGTGCTGCTGCAGGCGCGCGCCATCGAAAATCAGGTCGCGCTGCTCGCCTGCAACCGCGTCGGAACGGCTGGAAACTGCACCTATTTCGGCCATTCGCTGGCGCTTGATCCCTGGGGAGAGTTCATCGCCGAGGATGAAAGCGAAAAGGAAACCATTTTGCGTGCCGAGGTGGATCTGGGCCGGGTTGCCGAGGTCCGCAGAAAGATTCCGATGTATTTGGACCGCCAGCCGGCCAGCTATACCGACCGCATTCTGAGTTTCTATGATGGGAGGACCCGCTGATGTTTGAAGCAATCCGGGATTACACCGAACCATTTGCCGAAAAGATCGGTCTGGTGGTGCATGACGTGCGCACCGGAGCTGTCTTTTCCCGCAATCCGGATCGTGTTTTTCCCTCGGCAAGCGTCATCAAGCTCGCCATCCTGTGGGAATTTTACCGCCGCGTGGCGGAGGGAAGCCTCAACCCGGAGGAGCCTTATGTGCTGCATGACGATGTAAAGGAGGGCACAACCCCTTACGACACCGGAATTTTGAGAGATTTTCACGACGGACTGGTGCTGACCCTTCAGGATATCGTTACCATGATGATTGTGATCAGCGACGATACGGCGACCAATATTCTGATCGACCGCTTCGGCAAGGAAGCGATCAACGAATCGATGAGCCGGATCGGGCTGACCCATACCAGAGTGCAGCGCCGAATGATGGAATATGACAAGGTGCGCGCCGGAATCGACAATGAAATTTCGGCCGGCGATATGGACCGTTACTTTACGCTGCTGCTCGCGCAGGACAGTCCGATGCCCGCCGGATGCCGGGAAACGATGCTGGATATTTTGGCACGCCAGCGCTATACGGCGGCAATTCCCAGCCTGCTGAGCGAGGACACCCGCATCGCCCACAAAACCGGAACGATCGGCGAGTTCGGGCTGGAGCATGATGTCGGGCTGATCTACGGCCCGGACGGCCGTCCGGCGGTCATCGTCGCGGCTCTGACCCAGCATCTGGAGAACCGCCTGCATGTCATCGGAACCATCGCAAAAATGGCGCTGGAGTCCTCCTTGTGTTGACAGGGTTTCTCAACTGTGATACTCTTAAATCAATCTCGTCTGAAAAGGCAGGCTCTGCATTTCAGACTGCTTGAGAGATCACACCAAGAGGAGCTAAAATTTTGATGAGCTATCTGGATGCTGTTCCGAACCTGGGAGCGCAGCCTTCCTTGAAACAACTGGCCTATGAGACGCTGCAGCGTCAAATTATAAACGGACAGCTTCAGCCGGGTAGCCGTTTAACCGAGGAGGAGCTTTCCCGTTCCATGAGCATCAGCCGCGCCCCGATCCGTGAGGCGCTCAATATGCTGGAGCGGGACGGCTTTACAAAGATTATTCCCCGGCGCGGCGCGGTGGTGACCGACGTTTCCCGGCAGGATGTGATCAACATCTGGGAGGTGCGGGCGCTGCTTGAGCCGTATGCCGCCCGCTGCTCGGTCGGCCTGGTCCCCAAGGAGGAGCTTGAGCGCATCCTTGCGCGGCTGGACCGGATGGCGGAGACACCGGAACAGTTTGACAATTATACGGATCTTGATCTAGAGATCCATGCGCTGTTTCACCGCTATCTGGAGAACAGCTTTCTGAAAAGCATCGTTGCCAACAATCAGATCCACTCCAACCGGGTGCGCTGGATCGGCTGCGGACGGCAGCTCCCGAACGAGATCGAGCTGCGTCAGCTCAACTATAAAGAGCACCGGCAGATTATCGTGGCCATGCTTTCGGGAGTCCCCGACGCCGTCTATGAGGCGGTCCGGCAGCATGTTGTAAAGAGCGGAGAGCGGGTGCTCCTTCAGATTGACGCCTCCCCGCCGGCAGACAGCTGATTTCAAGTCATAAATCCGGAGAAGCGGCTGCCCGCGCCGGATTGCTCAGGGCCATTCCCCGGTGGCGGTTCAATCGATGCGGAAAAGCTTTTCCGCATCGATTGAACCGCCGCTGTTGGTCTGTCGGCGCACGTTTCCCATCCCGTTTCGCCCGGCGCTTGATGCGAATACTTTTTATACGGTGTAGTCTTGGTCAGAGCCGGGAAGTTCCGGATTCGATAAAAGCAGCTGCAAATCCCATTATGGGATTTGCAGCTGCTTTTGTTTGGTGCCCAAGGCAGCCACCAGCTCTGCTAACGGCAACGAAAAAGCTTTCGCTTCAAGCATTGAGCGCAGCAAAATGACAAATGCTTGAGAAATGGAAGGACTCGTCAGCATTCCTGCTTTCGCAGCTGCGGTGCATGTAAAGGCGGTGCCGCCCTCCGCTCGGGCGCGCCGGGCACCGGACAGGCAGAGCGGGCGGGCAGAGAGGGGTACGGAAGGGAACGGGCCGCCTGCGGGCCGCCCGCAGCAGTGCATGTAAAAATGTTCAGAATCTCTTAAGAGGCAGGCCGGTAAAATGCCCTTTTGGGGCTGGAGCAAAATCACGCCTTTCACGCGTGGTTTTGATTTTTCCGGAGAAATCCGCCGGATCAGACAGTCAGTTCAATCCGGTTTCCCTCGGGGTCGAGGACGCAGCTTTCATAATAGCCGTCCCCGGTCACGCGCGGACCGCTGACAACCGAAAAGCCGTCTCCGCGCAGCCGTGCGGTCAGCGCATCGACCGCCTCACGGCTGCCCAGCGAAAGGGCGAGATGGGCGTAGCCCGCGGCGGGCGCGCGGTCCGCGCCGGGGCCGAGATTCGGCCGGGTCATCAGCTCGAGCCTGCCCTCCCCCTCGAAGGAGAGAAAATAGGTTTCCAGCCCCGTGTCCGGATTATGGTAGCGGCTTGCCGCGCGGGCGAAAAAGTAATGTTCGTAGAATGCCCGCATTCCTTCGAGGTCCTGGACGTAGAGCGCAAGATGTTCAATTCGCATAAAAGATCTCCTTATGGACCGACGCGCCGAGAAACGGTGTCGGGGTTGGTGCAGTAGAGCAGCAGGGTTTTCTTCGAAATGATCCCCTGCTGGTAAAGGGACATCAGGCTTTGGTCCATCGTGACCATCCCCTCGTTGGAGGCGGAAATCATCGCATTTTCAAGCTGGTGGGTTTTGGATTCGCGGATCATATTGCGGATAGCGGTGTTTACCAGCATAATTTCGAAAACGGCGGCCTCGCCGCCCTGCTCGGTGGGGACAAGCTGCTGGGAGACGACCGCCTGCAGCACCTGCGCGAGCTGAACCCGCACCTGTCCCTGCTGGTTGGGGGGAAAGGCGTCCACCACCCGGTCGATCGCGTTGGCCGCCCCGACGGTATGCAGGGTCGAGAGGACAAGATGTCCGGTTTCGGCGGCGGTCATCGCCACGCCGATCGTTTCGTGGTCCCGCATCTCCCCGAGCAGGATCACGTCGGGAGCCTGACGCAGTGAGGCACGCAGGGCAGTGACATAGCTTTCGGTGTCGGTGGAAATTTCCCGCTGGCTGACAATGCTTTTGCGGTGCCGGTGCAGATATTCAAGCGGATCCTCCAGGGTGATAATGTGGGCGCTGCGGGCGGTATTGATCCGGTCGATGATACAGGCGAGGGTGGTGGACTTGCCGCTTCCGGCGGGTCCGGTCACCAGCACAAGGCCGCGGGTGCGGTCGGCGAGCGAGAGCACCCCTCCGGGGATGCCGAGCTGCGCGGGATCGGGCAGCTCGAAGCGCACGATCCGGATGACGGCGGCGAGGGTGCCGCGCTGCTGGTAGACGCTCGCGCGGAAGCGGGAAACCCCCGGCAGCGAGAAGGAAAAGTCATCATCCCCGCGCGAAAAGGCGGCGCCCTTTCCGCGGTGGGCAAGCTCGTAAATACCGTCGATGAAGGACGCGGTATCCTCCGGAGAAAGGCGGTTCTCGTCCCGCCGGAGCAGAGTGCCGCTGCATTTCATAGAAAAGGGAAGCCCGGCGATCACAAAGAGGTCGGAAGCGCCCTCCTCGACTGCGGCGCGCAGAAATTCAAGCGTATTCATCAAGAATCATCCCTCCAGATTCGGCAGCGCGGCGGTTGTGCCCTGCCAGAGCGTCATGGGTTTTTCGACGGCGAAGCCCCCGGTCTGTACGGTGCGCCAGCTTTCGATCCGGCGGGAAAGTCCGCTTTCCGAGACGGTGTAAGAAACCACCGCCTCGATCGCGCGGTTTTCATCCACCGCAACCTGATAGCGCAGCAGGCGCGCACCATCGTAACCCAGGCTGTCGTCCAGAACCGCGGCCCCCTCCAAAATTTCGGCGACGCGGGCGCCGGGGAGTTCGGCGGGGGAGGAGGCGTTCTCAAAGGCCTGATCGAGCGCGCACAAAAACTCGGCCGCCCTGCCGTCCGCCTCATACCATGCGGCGGTTGTCTCGGCGGCACGTTCGGCCAGCCGCAGATCGGCCTGTGCCGAGACCAGCGAGAGGGTTGCGAAAACGGTCAGGCAGAGCAGCACAAAGATAATCAGCACCGAGGCGGAGCCCACGCCGATACCCCATTGTCGTTTCATGGCCGGTTCCCCTTTCAAAAAGATGGATTCAGGGCGTTTTTACCCCGAGCGAAAAGAGGCTGGAGCCGTCCTCCAGACGTGAGACGAGGATTTCGGCCGGAACGGGCCGGCCCTCCCCGCGGGTGAGGGTCAGGCGGTAGGCGGCGTTTTCCCGGCCGCAGGGGTTCCAGTCCGGGCCGTACCAGACGGTGAGCGCGCCGTCATCCTCCTGTCCGCCGAGCAGGGCGGAGGCCTTCTCCAGCGAACCGCCGCAGCCGCGAAACGCCTCCGCCGCGCTCTGGGCGGCGAGGGTCGCGCGCGAAAGGTCCGCGCTCTGTATGCTGACCAACCGCGCCCGGACAAAAAGCTGCAAGCAGACGGCGCTGGCCACTGCGAAAAAGCCGATTGCAATGATCAGCTCGATCAGGAAGAGCGACGAGGCCGAGCGGCCCCTGATCATCCGTTTTGCCATCTGGAAACCCTCCTCGGAATCAAATTCGCTCAGGGTGCGCTCCGGTCGGAGCGTGCGGCGACGCAGGCTTCGGCCTGTCCGCCGGTTTCGGTTACGCAGCGGATGCGGTAAAGTCCCGGCCCTGCCTCTTCCACCGTGAAGGAGGCGCAGCCGGTGACCGCCTGCCCGTTTTCAGGTGCGGCGCCGGCGTCGGCGCGGGCGAAAAGCTCACAGAGATTTCCGCCGCGGCAGTAGAGGTAGGTGCGGTATTCCTCCCCGTTGACCGTTTCGGAGAGGATCAGCGCCTGCCCGTCCCCAAACCGGCCGATTGAGATTCCCCCGGCGAGATCGGTGCGGTGCACCGCCTGCGAGAGATAGGCCAGCGGGGTGCGCAGCGCAAAATTGCGGTCCATCTCATCGGTGGTGCGGCGGTAGACGTCCGCCCCGACCACCACGACCAGCAGGGAGGTGACCGCAAAGGCGCAGAAGAGGGCAAGCGGAAAAAGCAGATCGATCAAATGGGCGGCCGGACAGCGCTTCATGAAAAGGACCTCCCTTCAAAATATGTGCAGGCCAGCGCAGCAGAACGGTGACGTCCGGCGTCAGGCCGAAGGCGAAGCGGCGGGGCAGCGTTTTTCATCCGCCTGCAAGCCCGCATCCCTCCATCCGGCGGAGCGGCCGGACCGGTGCCCTCAGCGCGGCAGAACGGTGATGTCCGGCATCAGGTTGGAGGCGAAGCAGCGGGGCAGCGTTTTTCATCCGCCTGCAAGCCCGCATCCCTCCATCCGGCGGAGCGGCCGGGCCGGTGCCCTCAGCGCAGCAGAACGGTGACGTCCGGCATCAGGCCGAAGGCGAAGCGGCGGGGCAGCGTTTTTCATCCGCCTGCAAGCCCGCATCGCTCCATCCGGCGGAGCGGCCGGGCCGGTGCCCTCAGCGCGGCAGAACGGTGATGTCCGGCATCAGGTTGGAGGCGAAGCAGCGGTAATCGACGAGATAGCGTTCCTCATCGACCTGCAATCCGTAGTGATCCCGCATGTAGCCGAGGTCGGGCGGATAGATGCCTTCAACGGCATAGCACTGCACCGCCGCGCGGCGGACCGCCTGCTCGGCGGCGGAAAGGCGTTCCGCCGCCGAGAGGGAGGCGACCGAACCCGCCCCGCGCAGCAGCAGCAGAACCGCCGCGGCAAAGAGGGCAAGAGAAAAAACAGGGCAAAGGGTGCGCCGTTCCTTACTGCAGAAGCGTTTCATAGCGATTCCTCCCGCTTCAGCCGATCGAGGACATGATGCCCATCAGCGGCAGCATGACCGAAAGCAGAATCATGCCGACCGCCACCGAGAGGATGATGACCAGCGTCGGTTCGACGACTCCCACCAGACGGGAAAGCTCGGAGTCAATCTCCTCCTCATAGCGGGCGGCGAGCCGCCCCATCACCGCGTCGGCCGAGCCGGTCTTGAAGCCGACCGCCACCATCCGGGCGGCGGCGCCGGAAAAGATTCCCGATTCACGCACCGAGTCGGCGAAGCTGTCCCCCTGCCCGAGGCGGCGGCGGCAGTCCTCGACCCTGGCGGCAAGCGCCGGATGGCTGACCAGCCGCGCGGCAAGCTCGAGGGAACAGGTGGGGTCCACCGCGCTCTGAAGCATCAGCGCCAGCGCGCTGACGAACCTCCCGGAAGCGATGGTCATCGAAAGCCGGCGGGTCGCCGGCAGGGCTGAGAAAATCCGGATAAGGGTGTGCCTGCCTCCCTCGGAGGAGCGCAATGCCAGCGCCGAAGCCAGCAGCAGGGCGAGGAGCGCCACCAGAACGAGGCAGCCGGTTTTGAGGGCGCCGCCGAGCTGCAGCGCGCCGAGAGCGAGCGAGGGCAGATCGGCGCCGAGCTGGGCAAAAACCTGGGAAAAGATCGGCAGTACCTTGACCGAAAGGACAAGGATAACCAGCAGCATCATGCCGAGCATGATAAGCGGATAGGTGACCGCGCTTTTGAGCATCGAGCCGAGGGAATCCTCCCGCTCATAATAGGAGGCGAGCGATCCGAGCACCTCGTCGAGCCTGCCCGACTGCTCCCCGATTTCGATCATGTTCACCGCGTAGGAGGGGAAGCCCCCCGCCTCCCGCATCGCCGCGGAGAGGGGTTCCCCCCGTTCGGCCGGCGCGAGAAGCCGGTCGAGCAGCTCGCGTTCGGGCTGGCTCTGGGCGTCGTCCCGCAGGAGCCGCAGAGCCTCCTCCGACGAAACTCCTGCCCGGACGAGCATGGCGAGCTGGCCGAAAAATCCGGCGAGCTCGCCGGGGGACATGGTTCCGATTTGTTTTGCCGCCATCCTGATGCGCCTCCTTTAATAACAGTATTTTCTCTGGTAGTTAGAGCCGTTGCCGATGAACTGCATAATCGAGCTCGACTGATTTCCGTTCGACGCGAAGGTGGGGTCGAGCAGCTTCCAGCTTTTTCCGTCAAACTGAATGATGCCGTTGATCCAGCCCGTCTCGGTGGTATAGACGCTGATCCATGCATGGTAGATGCCCCCCGAGACGTACCCCACTTCCAGCCGGGTGGGAATTCCCTGCGAACGGAGCATCGTGGCCAGCAGCGCGGCATAATCAAAGCAGATGCCCTTGCCGGCGGCAAGGGTGTCGTCGGGGTCGGGCAGATAGCCGGACTTGACGTTTGCCGCCTTGTAATCGTCATAGGTCACATTGCTGATGACATAGTTATAGACGCTGCCCACCACTTCGAGGACGGTGGCGGCGGAGGAAGCCAGCTCCTCGCCTTTGGCGACCGCCTTGCTGCCGGCGGTATAGCTGACGTACTGGCTCGGATAGAGGTAGGGCAGAAGTCCGCTTGTCAGCGTCGCCTGAAAGGACGCGCCCTGCGCCAGTGCGTATTGGGAGCTGTGGATTTCGGTGTAAACGTTGACGGTATAGCCGCCGTTTCCGGCGGTAAGGGGGAATGCCTCAAACCCGTTTTTGCTGGAATCATAGGTATAGGTGGTCTTGTCCGGGCCGGTGATCTGAATCTTGACCCGCGAGGCGCCGCCCGAATATTTGACCATCACATAGCCCTCGCTGCGGTTGGAATAGTCGATCACCGCCCCGCCGCCCTCGCTTTTGTCCTTGCCGGGCGCCGCGGGGGTGCGTACCGTCAGAGTCGTGGGCCTGGCGGGCTGTCCCGAGGGCGAAGGCTCCGCAGGGGGCGGTTCCGGTTTGGCCGCTCCGGTTGCAGGGGAAGATACTGCGTCCGGCGGCGTCTCCCAAGAGGGGAAACCGGGCGGTTCCGGTTCGGCCGCTCCGGTTGCAGGGGAAGATGCTGCGTCCGGCGGCGTTTCCGAAGAGGGGAGGCCGGGCGGTTCCGTCACCTTTGCGGGGGCCTCAGAGAGGGCTGCGGCAGGCGGAGATACCGGGTAGGCCTCACCGGAAGAAGCCGCCGGCTGTGCGCTGCAGCCGGAAAAAAGTCCGCAGAGGAGCAGCACGCTAAGCAGCAGCGCGCCGAGCCTTGCGGAAAGGTCAGAGTTCATGGAGGACCTCCTTGCATGGTGGACGGGGAAATTTAGGCCGAGGCGAGATGATCGGGAGGGACGGGGGCCGCGGAGGAAGAGGGCGTGAGATCGTTGTAGCCGATGAGCTTGCCGACCGCGACGATCCGGTTGCGGTTGGTGCCGATCGGGTCGCAGGAGATCAGCGAGACAATCGACTCCGTTCCGCTGTAGGTCACGCTCCAGTCGTTGGCCTTATGGATGGTGGTGGACTGCCATTCGTAGACATATTCCCGTCCGGCGTAGGTCAGATAGATCCGGTCGCCGGTAGTGAGCTTGTGGATGTCGTAAAATTCACAGCCCTCGATATCCCGATGGCCCGAGATGCTGACATTGGGGTTGGGAATCACCGGGTCGGGCAGCGAGGCGCTGTTGAGCAGCACGACGCCGCTTTTCAGCAGCAGATCCCCCTCGCTGTTGCCGAAGAAATCGATCCGCTCCTGCCGGGTCATCGTCCCATTGCGGAGCTTCTCCCGCACTTCGGGGGAAAAGCCGCCGACCACCCGGGTTTCCAGATTCAGGCGGGGGACCCGCAGCACCAGGTCGCCGTCGTTGTAGGCGAGCCTTTCCTTGGTCACGAACATTTTTCCGACCGGGTAGCCGCCCGGCACTTCATCTGCCGCAGCGCCGGAGGAGGCGTCCGGCTGCGCCTGTGAGGGGGCGCCGGAGGAGGGCGGAGCTTTTTCGCCGGATGATGAGGATGAGGAGGGCGCCTCGGAATCAGACGCCTGAGAGGAGACGGCCGCCGGCGTTTCGCTGGGAGCGGCCTGGCCTCCGCATCCCGGAAGGAGGGAACCCGCCGCGAGGAAAAGCGTGATCGTCACAATTGAAAGAGCTTTCTTCATCGTATGCCTCCGTTACAAAATGGTCGCTGATATCACTTTTTCATTATAATCAGACACATTCAAAAAAGCAAATTTTTCTGTTTTCCACAGTCTTTGGGAAAGTCGCTGCAAAAGCCATAAAAAAGAAGAAAAAAGCAGATGAAACGACTGGATTTTTCTGGCGTTTTCCTGTATAATGTTACAAACAGAAATTCTGCGCCGGAGCGTCATACCGCCTGGCAGGAGGAAGTGTCATGGGAAGAGCGCTTGCACCGACACAGGAAAAAATTGTGATCACCATGCTTGGCGGATTTACCATGAGCTGTGCGGGCCGTTCGGTCAGCGATTCAGCGGGGAGAATCCATCAGGTGTGGAATCTTTTGGAGTACCTTATTGTCAACCGCGAGCGGGAGGTTTCCCGCGATGAGCTGTCTGAGATTCTCTGGGACGAGGAGGAGTGCGAAAATCCGCAGAATGCGCTGAAAAACCTCGTCTACCGAGCACGGGGCGTACTCAGCGACGCGGGGATCGGCGCCGCGAGGGATCTGGTGATCTACCACCGGGGTTCCTACCGCTGGTCCGGAGAAATTCCCTGCAGCGTCGATACGGAGGAATTTGAGCGCCGCATCACCGAGTTCCGCGATACGGCGCGGGACCCCGACGAACGGATCGCGCGGGCGCAGGAGGCCCTTGCCCTTTACCGCGGTGAGTTTCTTCCGCTTTCCTCCAATGAAAAGTGGGTAATTCCACTTTCGGTCTACTACAAATCGCTCTATTTCAGCTGTGTCACCGATCTCTGCGACCTGCTTTTTGAAAAGGGGCAGTTTGCCGCGGCGGTGCGGATCTGCGCCCACGCGATGGAGATCGACCAGTTTGAGGAAGGGCCGCACCTCTGCTATCTCAAGGCTCTCGAAGCGCAGGGCAACGCCGCCGCCGCGCTTGAGCACTATAACTATGCCAGCGAGCTTTTCTACCGGGAGATGGGAGTTCAGCTTTCGGACGAGATTCAGGAGGTCTACCGCCGGATTTCCGACGGCTTCAATGACGCCCAGACCGATCTGCAGTCGGTCAAGCGGGTGATGCTCGGGGAAGAGGCGATGCGGCACGGTGCCTATTGCTGCAATTATGAGGTGTTCCGCAACCTTTACCGAATCGAGGCAAGGGCCGCGGTACGCACCGGGCAGGTCAGCTTTATCGGTATGATTTCGATTAAGGCTCCGTCCGGCGCGCCGTCCCTTGAAGGGGAGGCGCTGCAGTCGGTGATGGACGACCTGCTCGACGTGATCTGCGGCAGCCTGCGCAAGAATGACGTGGTTTCCCGGCTTTCGGTTTCACAGTATATCCTTCTGCTGCCGACCCAGACGCTGGAGAATGCCTACGCGGTTCTTGACCGCATCAAGAAGCGTTACCGCGAGGAACGGCATAAATATAAGGCCGAGCTGACCACAAGCGCGCAGGCGCTCGACCCCATCAGCTAGGTACAAAGACAAAGGCATTCGGCGCCCCGGAGATTTCCGGGGCGCCTTGCGGCAGCCCGGCCTCCCGCAAAGCCGGGGGATTCAGTCAGCCCTGAAAGGACTTTGTACCGGCGAGCCTTTCAAGAGGCGCCGAAAACTTCTCCCTCTGCACCTCCTGCCCCACGGCCCGTAAGGCGGACGCAGGATGCCCTTTGCTCCTGTTTTCCTTCCTGTTCCCTCTTTACCTCCCCCTTCTGTCCGCCCGCCTTCCCGGTGCGCGGCGCTGATTAGCGGCCCGCTTTGCCGATTCCTGAAGAGAAAGCTTTTACCTTCACCGGCAGAGCCGGTGATTTTATGTACACAAAAAGGAAGGTCCGCTGCCCGATGGCAGCGGACCTTCCTTTTATATGCTTCAGCGATGTAAGAACCTCCAGCTCTGCTGGGGAGAGTAAAAAAGCTTTCGCTTCAAGCATCGAGCGAAGCGAGAAACGAACGACAACTTTACGATTATCAAAAAGTTGCCGTTGGAACAGTAATCGCCTGTTTACGGGCTGCCGTGCATGTGATGCAAGAGACAGATTATTCAG
>Ga0129309_1000061_pt1 | contig 93802 bp, 92 predicted proteins | sample L1105metagenome_FD_94439 | JGI IMG/M metagenome (GOLD analysis project Ga0129309, IMG submission 94439) | Ring-tailed lemur group fecal microbial communities from Wisconsin, USA - L1105 metagenome | ecosystem: Host-associated > Mammals > Digestive system > Large intestine > Fecal | place: USA...
GCCTCCCGTAGGAGTCTGGGCCGTGTCTCAGTCCCAATGTGGCCGTCCACTCTCTCAAGCCGGCTACTGATCGTCGCCTTGGTGGGCCGTTACCCCGCCAACCAGCTAATCAGACGCGGGTCCATCCCATACCACCTCAGTTTTTCACACAGGAACATGCATCCCCGTGCGCTTATGCGGTATTAGCAGCCGTTTCCGGCTGTTATCCCCCTGTATGGGGCAGGTTACCCACGCGTTACTCACCCGTCCGCCACTCAGTCACATCCCCGAAGGGATGTGCTTCGTTCGACTTGCATGTGTTAAGCACGCCGCCAGCGTTCATCCTGAGCCAGGATCAAACTCTCATGTTAAAGTTTTTATCCTAAGTCCAAGATAACCATTGGCTATCTTATCCTTCATTTACTGTTTGGGTTGTTGATTTCTCAACGTCCGTGTATCTTTTTCAAAAGATACTGAAAATCTCATCTGAATTTTCAAGGATCTGTGATTGTTCAGTTTTCAAAGTTCGGTGCTGTCTTTTTGCGACAGCTTTTATATTTTATCAAACCTCTTTCGATTTGTCAAGAAGTTTTTTAAATTATTTTTTGTCGTTTTTTCGCGACAACTCTTGTATAATATCACAGTTATTACTGCTTGTCAATATCTTTTTTATATTTTTTCAACGGAGAAGGAGGGATTTGAACCCTCGCGCCGCGCAAACGACCTACACCCTTAGCAGGGGCGCCTCTTCAGCCACTTGAGTACTTCTCCAATGCCTAAATATAATCAGATATTTAGTTATCACGTCGACACGACGCTAAATAATAATAACAAACAATATTCTTTCTGTCAATACTATTTTTTGATTTTCTAAAACTTTTTTTGCTAACAGTTCATTTCCATATCAGAGTGAGTTGTTGCACTTTTTTAAGCCATATTTTTTCTGAATTCATCCACTGCTGTTTCATAGAGATTATTTCCATTTTTATCAATAACAACAATCACCGGCAGATTTTCTACTTCTAATTTTCTTATCGCTTCTGTTCCAAGATCATCGTAAGCGATCACTTCTGATTTTACTATGCATTTTGATAAAAGGGCACCTGCACCTCCTACTGCTGCAAAGTATACCGCCTTGTTCTTTTTCATACTTTCAATGACTGCCTCTGATCTCTTGCCTTTGCCGATCATTCCCTTTAATCCATGTTCCAGCATATACGGCGTATATTTGTCCATGCGGCTGCTCGTCGTCGGTCCTGCTGAACCGATTACCTGATGTTCTTTTGCAGGTGACGGTCCCAGATAATATATGATATTATGGTCCAGATCAATGGGTATTCCGTTCTCATACATTCTTTTATGAGCCGCATCTCTGGCAGTGTAAATCATACCGCTTATATATACATAATCTCCGGACTTTAATTCTTCTATTGTCCGATTCTCTAATGGAGCTTTAATATATTGATTCATCTCATCTTCCCCTATCTAAATTGTTCTTGTAACGTGTCTGTTTACATGACAGCAGATATTCACAGCCAATGGCAGTCCTGCAATATGAGTCGGATATGTCTCTATATTTACAGCCAGTGCAGTTGTTGCACCTCCTAAGCCGCCCGGGCCGATTCCAAGCATATTGATTTCTTTCAACAACTCTTCTTCTAATTTTGCGGCATATGGAATTGGTGATTTTTCATCAGTATTGCGGCTTAATGCTTTTTTTGCTAAAAATGCACATTTTTCAAATGTACCTCCGATTCCTACCCCAATCACCATTGGAGGACATGCATTCGGACCGGCATCTTTTACAGCCTGCAATACAGAATTTTTCACACCTTCTAATCCATCTGCTGGTTTTAACATAAAGACTCTGCTCATATTCTCGCTTCCAAATCCTTTTGGTGCAACTGTTATTTCTATTTGATCACCATCAATGATGTCATAATGAATCACTGCAGGCGTATTATCTTTTGTATTTTCACGTTCAATGGGATCTCGAACGACTGATTTTCTCAGATATCCTTCTACATATCCCTGTCTTACGCCTTCATTAATTGCATCAGTAACATTCATTCCTTCAATATGTACATTCTGTCCGATCTTGAAAAATACAACCGCCATTCCCGTATCCTGACATATAGGAATACTCTCTGCCTTTGCTATTTTCATATTTTCATCCAGCTGTGTCAAAATCTGTTTTCCCAAGCTGCCGGTTTCCGTCTTCCTGGCATCTTTTAATCTGCATTTCATATCTTCGGATAACTCCAGATTTGCTTCAATACACATTTCTTTTATATTTCGTATAATTTCATCTGTATGAATGGTTCTCATATTATGTTCCTTTCTTAGTATCCCCTTATCCTATAACTTTTTAAAATGAATAAGCTGCCACAAAATTATGGCAGCTTATATTTGCTATTCTTTATCATCTTCCGCTTCTTCTGTTTTGTCGGAATCTTCTTTGATTACTCTCGTAATACTTGCAACAGCTGCATCTTCTTTTACATTCATTACCTTAACACCTGATGTACTTCTTCCTAAGATAGAAATACCACTGACGTTCGTACGAATAACGATGCCTTCTTTTGTGATCATCATAATCTCATCGCCATCGTTAACTGCTTTTGCTCCGATTACATCTCCTGTCTTCGGAACAATCTTATAGCATTTTACGCCCTTTCCGCCTCTGTGCTGTAATTTGAATTCATCTATCTCTGTTCTTTTGCCCATGCCCTTTTCCGAAACGAATAAAAGGTAGTCGCCCTGATTTCTTGTCTGCATTGCAACAACTTCGTCATCCTGATCAAGATTAATTCCAATGACACCCATAGAAACTCTTCCTGTCTTTCTGACATCATCTTCACAAAAACGAATACATTGTCCCTTTTTCGTAATCAAGAAGATATCCGTTGGTTCTTTTAAGAATTTCACCTCGATCAGCTCATCATCTTCTCTTAAAGAAATTGCTGCAAGACCTTTCTTTCGAATATTTTTATATTCTCTGATAGAAGATTTCTTGATAATTCCTCTCTTTGTAGCCATACATAAATTAGCAGCTTCATCATATGCATCTGTCGCGATAACAGCGGTAATCTTTTCATCAGCATCCAGCTCCAGCAAATTAACAATTGCCGTTCCTCGAGCAGTCCGGCCGGACTCAGGAATCTCATACGCCTTTAATCCATAGACTTTTCCTTTACTCGTAAAGAACATAATATAGTCATGTGTGCTTGTCATAAACAACTTTTCAATATAGTCGTCGCTGATCGTCTGCATACCCTTGATTCCCTTGCCGCCACGGTTCTGTGCTTTAAAGTTATCTTCCGTCATGCGCTTAATATAACCCAATTTTGTCATTGTAATGACAGTATTTTCCTTTGGAATCATATCTTCAATGGAAATATCATCGACATCATATCCGATCGTCGTCTTTCTTTCATCGCCAAACTTGTCACGGATCAAGAGGATTTCTTCTCTGATAACCCCAAGCAAAACTTTTGGATTGTCCAGTATTTCTTTTAAGCCTTTGATCTTTTCCAGCAGCTCATTATATTCTTTCTCTAATTTTTCACGTTCCAAACCATTCAATGCACGCAAACGCATATCCACAATTGCCTGAGACTGTGCATCCGTCAGGCCAAATCGATCCATTAATTCCAATTTTGCAGATGCAATGTTCGGAGCTTCCCGTATGATTTTAATCACTTCATCAATGTGATCCTGTGCGATTAATAATCCTTCCAAAATATGTGCACGCTCTTCGGCTTTATTTAATTCATATTTTGTACGTCTGGTCACAACATCCTTTTGATGTTCCAGATAATAAGTCAGCATTTCATGAAGGTTCATGATTTTAGGCTGATTTTCATGCAGAGCGAGCATAATAACACCAAAAGTGTCCTGAAGTTGAGTATGCTTATACAACTGATTTAAAATTACATTCGCATTCACATCTCTTCTCAGTTCAATGCAGATTCTCATACCGGAACGGTCTGATTCATCGCGCAGATCCGTAATTCCATCAATTTTTTTATCTTTAACGAGCTCCGCGATTTTTTCAATCAGACGGGCTTTATTGACCATATATGGAATTTCCGTCACAACGATACGCTGCTTTCCATTTGCCATTGGTTCAATCTCTGAGACACCTCTGACTTTTATCTTGCCCCGTCCGGTACGATACGCACTTTCAATTCCTCTGCGGCCTAAAATCGTTGCACCGGTCGGAAAATCAGGTCCTTTGATAATATCAAGCAGCTCTTCAATTTCTGTATCTCTGTCTTCTTCTACCCGATTATCAATAATCTTTACAACACCATCGATCACTTCTGTCAGGTTATGCGGCGGAATATTCGTAGCCATACCAACCGCAATTCCCTGTGTACCATTCACAAGCAAATTTGGAAAACGAGATGGCAGCACAACCGGCTCTTTTTCTGTCTCATCAAAGTTTGGAATAAAATCAACCGTATTCTTATTAATATCTGACAGCATCTGCATGGAAATACGGCTTAATCTTGCTTCCGTATAACGCATTGCTGCAGCGCCGTCTCCATCAACGGATCCAAAGTTTCCATGTCCATCTACAAGCGGATAGTGTGTTGACCATTCCTGTGCCAGGTTTACCAACGCTCCATAGATTGAACTGTCTCCATGCGGATGATATTTACCCATTGTATCACCAACAATACGGGCACATTTACGATGCGGCTTATCCGGTCCGTTATTTAATTCAATCATCGCATATAAAATTCTTCGCTGAACCGGTTTTAAACCATCCCTTACATCCGGAAGAGCTCTTGACGCAATTACGCTCATAGCATAATCAATGTAAGAAGTTTCCATGGTCTTCTTCAAATCAATCTCTTGAACTTTATCAAAAATAGTCATATCATCCATGTAAATCTTCCTCCACTAAATATCTAAATTCTTGACATATTTTGCGTTTTCTTCGATAAATTTCCTACGCGGTTCTACTTTATCTCCCATCAGGGTATTAAAAGTAAGATCCACTTCTGATTCTGTCTCCTCATCGATATTCACCCTGAGCAGAATTCTTTTTTCCGGATCCATCGTCGTATCCCAGAGCTGTTCCGCATCCATTTCTCCAAGACCTTTGTAACGCTGAATCTTGTTATTCTGATCCCGTCCGATTTCAGTCAGAATATCATTTAATTCGTCATCACTGTACGCATACCATATTTTCTTGTTTCTTTCTACGCGGTACAGCGGAGGCTGTGCCAGATATACATGCCCTCCTGTAATTAATTCCGGCATAAAACGATAGAAAAATGTTAATAATAACGTGGAGATATGTGCTCCATCCACATCGGCATCCGTCATAATGATAATTTTATGATATCGCAATTTGGAAATATCAAAATCCTCATGGATTCCCGTACCAAATGCTGTTATCATTGCTTTAATTTCGGCATTGACCAAAATCTTATCCAGACGTGCTTTCTCGACATTCAAAATCTTACCGCGCAGAGGCAGAATTGCCTGCGTTGCACGTGAACGGGCAGTTTTTGCCGATCCGCCCGCAGAATCTCCTTCGACAATATAGATTTCACACTTTCTCGGGTCTTTTTCTGAACAATCAGCCAATTTGCCCGGAAGTGAAGCTGTCTCCAATGCCGTCTTTCTTCGCGTCAGGTCCCTTGCCTTTCTGGCAGCATCTCTTGCTCTCTGTGCAAGTACCGCTTTCTCACAAATCGCTTTTGCGACAGACGGATTCTGTTCCAGATAGATTCTCAGCTGTTCGCTTACGATGCTGTCAACCGCACCCCTTGCTTCGCTGTTGCCAAGTCTCTGCTTTGTCTGTCCCTCAAACTGCGGTTCTCCAATCTTAATGCTGATAATCGCAACAAGACCTTCTCTGATATCTTCCCCTGCCAGATTACTCTCTGACTCCTTGATCAATTTATTCTTTCTCGCATATTCATTAAACGTCTTTGTCAGTGCATTTCGAAAACCTGCCAGATGGGTTCCTCCTTCCGGAGTAATGATGTTATTTACAAAACTGTATACATTTTCATTATATGCATCATTATGCTGGAAAGCTGCTTCCACATATACTTCATCTTTTGTTCCTTCACAATAAATAACGTCTTCATAATAAGGATCTTTATTCTGATTCAGATACTGAACAAATTCCTTAATTCCACCTTCATAATGGAACGTATAAGCAACAGTTTCTTCCGGTCTCTCATCCGTCAGGATAATTTTAAGATTTTTCGTTAAAAATGCAGTTTCTCTCAATCTCTGAACCAACGTTTCCAGATCAAATACCGTTGTTTCAAATATCTTTGCATCCGGCTTAAAATGTACAACCGTACCACGATGCTCCGTGCTTCCAACTACTTTTAGCGGAAAACATACTTTTCCTCTTTCATATCTCTGATGATGGATACTTCCGTCTTTGTGAACCTCTACTTCCAGCCATTCTGAAAGAGCATTTACAACAGAAGAACCAACCCCATGCAGGCCGCCGGAAACTTTATATCCTCCGCCGCCAAACTTGCCGCCGGCATGAAGGATCGTAAATACAACTTCAACTGAAGAAGTACCTGTTTTTTTATTAATCCCAACCGGGATTCCCCGTCCATTATCCTGAACAGTTACAGAATTGTCCTTATGAATCGTGACTCGGATCGTATCGCAGTATCCTGCCAACGCTTCATCAACTGCATTATCTACAATTTCATAGACCAGATGGTGAAGTCCTTTTTCTGAAGTACTGCCGATATACATTCCCGGTCTCTTCCGGACAGCTTCGAGCCCCTCTAAAATCTGAATCTGATCCGCACCATATTCTGATGATGTATTCTTTTTTTCAGTGTTCATGCTCTGCCTCCTGCTCTTCTTTCAAAATAATTCCATTTTTAACATAAAATAACTGATTAATGTTTAACTGACGGTTCACAAATTCTTCCAGACCCGTACAGGTTATAAATGTCTGAATCTCTTTGATACTCTCCAATAAATACCCCTTCCGGCTGCTGTCCAATTCTGAAAGGACATCATCCAGCAGTAAGATCGGCGTATCTCCAATCTTTTTTCTGACCAATTCTATCTCCGCCAGCTTTAAAGACAGTGCAGCTGTGCGCTGCTGCCCCTGTGAACCATACGTTCTGACATCGATTCCATTGACAATAAACTTCATATCATCCCGATGAGGTCCGACGCCGGTATTCCTGTACTTTAAATCCTGTTCACGCCTCATCTTCAACTGCTCAAGAAAATGATCACCGGCCTGATTCTCATAGATCACCGCAATTTCTTCTCTTCCTCCGGTTAAATTTCCATGAATCCTGCCCATAATCTCATTTAATTCGTTTACAAACTCTTTTCTTTTTTCAATGATGGAAGTACCATACTGTACCAATTGCATATCCCAGATATCCAGCGTATCCACCAACTGTTCTTCATAGCTGATCTGAGAAAGCAGCTGATTCCTTTGTTTCAAAATTTTATTATACTGCGATAAATGGTACATGTAAATCCTTTGGAGCTGACAAAGCTCCATATCTAAGAATCTTCTTCGTTCACCCGGCCCGTTTTTTATAATCGACAGATCTTCCGGGGAAAAGAAAATAATATTTAATAGTCCCAATAAATCTCCGGACTTTCGAATCGGCATTCCATCAATTGCGATTCCTTTTGCCTTTCTTTTTTTCAAATGAATATCGATTCTATGCTCAATTTCTTTTTTATCCAAAATGAGCCGAATATGAGCCTCTTCTTCTCCAAATCGGATCAATTCTCTGTCCTTGCTTCCCCGATGAGACTTGGATGTTCCGGCCAGATAGATCGACTCAAGGATATTCGTCTTCCCCTGCGCATTATCACCATAGAATAAGTTGCTTCCGGAAGAAAAATCGACTGCCAATTCTTTATAATTTCTATAATTTTTGAGTTCCAGTGATTTAATGTGCATAAATTCTTACTTTTCAATCTGAATCGTCATATCGTCAAATTGAACAACTGCTCCATCGTATAATTTTTTCCCGCGTCTTGTTTCGATTTCTCCATCTACCATAACAAGACCGGCCTGTATCACTTCTTTTGCTTCTACACCGGATTCTACAAGACCCGCCGCTTTTAAAGCCTGTCCGAGTTTGATATATTCATCTCTTAATTTGATCAATTCCATAATCGGCTCCTTCTTAAACATTTGCAGCATTAAAGTTAACCGGAAGAATCAGATATACATAAGATTCATTCACATCTTTAATAAAACACGGTGCTTTTGGATTCACCAGATAGATATCGATAACTTCGTCATCGATGACTCTTAAAGCATCCATTAAAAACTTCGGATTAAAACCAATCAACAGATCTTTACCCTCTTTGTTAATATAAATCTCTTCTTTCATCGATCCGATAAAGGATTGTATGCTGAGCTGCATCGTATCTTCCTGAATATGGATGACGATCGGCTTTTTATCCTGCTCCCGGATCAATAACGATGCACGGTCAATACAATTCAAAAATTCTTTTTTATTGATCTGTATTTTGGTCTCATAATCAGTAGAGAGCATCTGATCGATATTATAATAGTCACCCTCCAATAATCTGGACACGACAATGGTCCGGTCAAAATCAAATAAAATATGTTTGCCGGTAAAGTAAATATGAACATCGTCCTCAGTTCCGCCATTGAGAATTTTACTGAGATCCGAAAGTGTTTTTCCTGGAACGACAACTTTGATATTTTCATAACAATCTTTCAATTCTATATTTCGAATCGAAATTCGATGACCGTCTAAGGATACGACCCGAAGTTTATCATTGGAAATATCAAACAATTCTCCGGTCATTAATTTTGTATTTTCATTATCCGAAATAGAAAAAATCGTCTGACGGATAATTTCTTTTAATGTAAATTGTGAGATTGTAATGGATTGCTGTCGTTCAATCTCCGGTAATAAAGGAAAATCTTCTCCGCTCTGTCCGGAGATTGTAAATTTTGATTTTTCACATTGAATGACAGCCTGATGGCTCTTATTTGTCTGTATATTAACATCGTTGTCCGGCAATTTTCGAACAATTTCAGAAAAAAGCTTTGCATCCAATGCAATTTTACCGGGTTCTTCGACACTTCCATCAATCGTCGTTTCGATTCCCAGTTCCATATCATTCGCAGTTAATGTAATGGTATGGTTGTTTGCTTCTAATAAAATACAGCTGAGTATAGGTAATGTAGTTTTGGTTGATACTGCTTTTAATACTACATTAACTCCTTGAAGCAAATGGTTCTTGCTGCACATAATTTTCATAATGTGAATAACTCCTTTCAGGTGAAGATCATAAATATATATAAGTTAAATTCCGTCGTAGTCGTAGTAGGGGATGTTGAAATGTTCATAAGTCTAAAAAGTGACTTGAACAAAGGGAAAACGGCTGTGAATAACTTCATGAAAACAACTTGATAAGTTGAGGATAACTTCAGGTTTTTCCACAAGGTAAATTCAGGCTCATCTTTATCCACAGAGAATCAACATCTTATAAACAATAAATTGTGAAAATTATTGCGGGTTAATTTTTTTTGTTAAAACTTCAATATTATGTTGTAAATTCGTATTGGTCTCCAGATCATTTTCGATTTTTTTAATGCCATGAATAATCGTGGAATGATCTTTCTTTCCGAGTGCAGCAGCGATCTCCTGCAGCGATTTGTCTGTATAATGCTTGCATAAATACATAGCAATCTGGCGTGGATATGCGATCTGCTGGTTTTTCTTTCTGGAAGAAATATCGGTTAACGTAATATTAAAGTGTTCACATACAATGTCAATGATCAGATCTAAGGTAATTTCCTTTTGACCGTCAGGAACGATTAAGTCTTTTAATGCTTCCTGAGCAAGATCAAGATCAATCGGTTTTCTCTGAAGTTTCGAGTATACACAGATTTTATTCAGAGCACCTTCCAGCTCACGGATGTTGGACTTTACATTTGATGCTACATATTCCATGATCTCAGAATCAATCTGAATATTGTCTAATTCTGCACGTTTGTTCAAAATAGCCATTCGCGTTTCATAGTCAGGAGGCTGAATGTCTGCGGTTAACCCCCATTCGAACCGGGAACGGAATCGTTCATCTAAAATGTGCATATCTTTTGGCGGTTTATCAGAAGATATAATAATCTGTTTATTTTCTTCATATAATGAATTAAATGTATGGAAAAATTCTTCCTGTGTACTTTCTTTTCCGATAATAAACTGAATATCATCGATTAATAAGACATCGATATTGCGGTATTTATTACGAAATTCTTCATTCTTGTTATATTTTAAGCAGTCGATCAGTTCGTTTGTGAACTTTTCGCTGGTAACGTAAAGTACTTTTAGATTTTTCTTATTCTCAATGATATAGTGTGCGATGGAATGCATCAAATGAGTCTTTCCAAGTCCCGCTCCTCCATATAAGAAGAGAGGATTGTAAGCTTCACCCGGGGCATCAGCAACTGCAACACTTGCGGCCTGTGCAAGTTCGTTATTCTTTCCGATAACAAAGGTCTCAAAAGTATAACGTTCGTTAAGATTCGAGAGCATCTTACTTTTTTGAGAATCTGACAGGACATTTGTCTGTTTTTTCGGAGGTTTTTCTTCTTCAATCTCACTGGAAAGAGCAAATTCAATGGTATATTCTTCACCAATAAAATCCTGAATGGCCAGACCGATTGAAATATCATAAAAACGGTGCTTGATATAATCGATACCGCGGTCTCCGAAGCGTTCGTCCATTAAAAAAGTGATTGTCTGATCTTCAATTTTGTATACCTGAAGTGGTTTGATCCAAGTATTCGCCGCAGCTTCGGTAATATCATACTTTTGAATTAACTGATTAACAACCTGATCCCATATATTCTTAATCTTATCTTCCATATGTATCTGCCCACCTGGCAATTGTATGCCGTCCTTTCCAAATTTACAGTCCTTCTCTTATAATAAATCAAAAATGCACATATTTCAAGTGGATAGATGAGATGTTGATAATGTGGATAAAAGAAAACAGGGTGTTTATATTATAATAAGTAGAAACTGATTTGATCATTTTCCTATGTGGATAAGTCGAATTCACATATTCACAGTCGAAAAAACAGGAAGAATAAGGAATTTTATCAAATAGCAAAAAAATTATAAACAATAAAAAATAAAGTTATTCACAAGTAATCCACAAATTGTGGATAAGTGGGTGAATAAACACAAGATATTCGGTTGACGAAATGTGAATAAAAAAAATCGAATATTTACTTGACGAAAATGGCGTAAATCTATATAATAGGAGTGGTGTTTTGTGACATGAAAATGAGTAAAATTTTTTAAATATAAGGAGGTGCCTAGATTATGAAGATGACATTTCAGCCAAAAAAGAGACAGAGATCAAAAGTTCATGGTTTCAGAAAAAGAATGAGCACTGCTAACGGTAGAAAAGTATTAGCTAGAAGAAGAGCAAAAGGAAGAAATAAATTATCAGCTTAGGGTCGCAATCTTTTGTGACCTTTTCTCTTTTAAGGGTATAATATGAAACATTATGAATCTTTAAAAAAGTCTGGAGATTTTTCTTTGGTTTATCGGACAGGCCAGTCAAAAGCAAATCGGCAGCTGGTCATGTATATCAGACCGAATGAACTGGAGATAAACCGATTAGGAATATCAGTTAGTAAAAAAATTGGAAATAGTGTAGTTCGACATCGTATTACCAGAGTGATCAGAGAAGTATATCGTTTGAATCAGATCGCTTTGACGTCAGGATGGGATATTGTTGTCATTGCACGCGGAGGTGCGAGGGGAAAGGGATATGAAGAATTAAAGGCTTCGTTCTTTCACCTGGCAGGACTCCATAAGATAATCAAAGAAGTGTAAAATATGATAAAAAAAATAGCATTGAGTTGTATTCGATTTTATCAGAAATATTTGTCAGCAATGAAAGGTGGAGGAACCTGTAAATTCCGGCCGACATGTTCACAATACGCCATTGAGGCCATCGAAAAATATGGTATCATAAAGGGCGGGCTTTTGGCTGCCTGGAGAATATTAAGATGTAATCCATTTTCAGAAGGCGGGTATGATCCGGTTCCATGATCATAAGAAAGGTAAGGTAAGATACTTATGTTGTTAGCAACAAGTGGTGGGATTTTAGGTCCGATCGCGAAGTTACTCGGATATGTAATCGAATTGATCTACAATTTATTAGAAGTATTCGGAATTCAGAACATTGGGTTAAGCATTATTCTTTTTACGCTTGTAATCAGATTGCTTATGTTCCCATTGACACTAAATCAACAGAGATTTACAAAAGTAAATCAGCTTATGCAGCCTGAAATCAATAAAATTCAGAAAAAATATCGCAATAAGCGCGATAATGCATCGATGATGAAACAACAGCAGGAGACGAATGCTGTTTATGAAAAATATGGAGCCAGTCCGACTGCAGGATGTCTGCCTTTATTGATTCAGATGCCGATCCTGCTAGCTTTGTATCGGGTAATCATGGATATACCGACTTATATTCCGAGAGTATACGAAGCGTATAAACCGGTTGCACAGGCATTGATGCAGGAAGGCGGATTTGCAAAAGCACTGCAGTCCGTTGGAGAGGCTGTTAAGTTGACATCACGTTATGCATTAAGTGATAAACCGGCATTGGATGATGTTGTTTCTTATTTGTCTCATATGCCGAATGAAGCATGGGATATGATTGCGAGAAAAATTCCGGGAGCGGCAGATGTTGTTACGGCAAATGCGGATAAATTAATCCATATGAATGATTTTGTTCTTGGAATTAATATTACACAGGCTCCGGGATTTCGACTTTCCGTATATATGCTGATTCCGCTTGTGGCAGCCGGAGCACAGTTTATTACGGCAAAAATGTCACTTGGAAAGATGGATGACGATAACCCTGCGGCTTCGACATCAAGAACGATGATGATGACAATGCCGTTGGTATCCTTTTTCATGTGTATTACATTACCGGCAGCCGTTGGTATTTATTGGGGAGCTTCTTCCGTTTTCCAGATTATTCAGCAGTTAGTCATTGATATTTATTATGATCATGCCGATATGGATAAGATTATCGAAAAGCAGCGGAAGAAAGTGGCAAAGAAAAAAGCAAAAAGAAAAGGAAAACCAACGCTTCAGGAACGTATGATGGGTATGGATCAGACAACAACGCAGGGACAGAACAGTACAGGATCCGGAAATTCAAACAGTAAAGTAAAAAATGCCGCTAATATGAATACAAAAAATGTAGGTAATTCACAGCAAACGAGAAAAGGTGGATCGATTGCATCCAAGGCCAATATTGTAAAAGGGCTGGATGATAAGAGAGGAAAGTAAAATGGAAAATATTCGTGTTGAGGGTAAGACAGTTCAGGATGCCGTTATGAATGCAGCAATGCAGTTGGGCGTTCCAAGCAGTGAACTGGAATATGAAGTGATCGATGAAGGCAATAAAGGATTTTTGGGAATTTTTAATGTAAAACCTGCGATCATTGAGATTATTCAAAAAGAGTCATTATTAGATATTACAACCGATTATCTCAAGGAATTGTTTGATGCAATGGGCGTTGAGACAAAATGTGAGATCGACTTTGATGAAAATAATCATAAGATGGATATCAATCTTTCCGGTGATAATATGGGAATTTTAATCGGAAAAAGAGGACAGACATTAGATTCGCTTCAGTATTTAATTAGTCTTTTTGTGAATAAGAACAGTGACAATTACGTAAAAGTACAGCTGGATACAGAAAACTATAGAGAGCGAAGAAAGAAAACGTTAGAAAATCTTGCCAGAAATATCGCTTATAAAGTAAAGCGTACAAGAAGATCTGTTTCACTTGAACCAATGAATCCATATGAAAGAAGAATTATTCATTCTGCATTACAAAATGACAGATATGTATGCACAAAAAGTGAAGGCGAAGATCCATATAGAAAAGTTGTTATTATGTTGAAAAGATAATTCAGTAAGATCAGCATAATAGAAAAGTATACAACATGGAAGAGAAAGGGTTGCCTTGTGGCAGCCCTTTTCTTATAATAGATTATAATTTCGTTTATGATTTATTATAAGAAAAGGGTAGTCGGGATTTACAGGTTTTGACAATGATTCGAGGAGATGAAATTATGTACCAGAATGAGACAATTGCAGCAATTTCAACGGCTATGGCAAATGGAGGAATTGGAATTATTCGTATCAGCGGAGATGAATCTATTGAAATTATGAATCAAATCTTTCATCCGGCAAAAGAAAAGGATATGAGAGAAGTGGATTCTTACACTGCTCATTATGGATATATTTATGATGGCAATAAAAAAATTGATGAATGCATCTGTCTTGTTATGAAAGCACCGAATACGTACACAAAAGAAGATGTTGTCGAAATGAATTGTCATGGCGGCGTGATCGTCATGAAGAAAGTACTGGAAACGGTTCTAAAACATGGTGCCCGTCCGGCAGAACCGGGTGAATTTACCAAAAGGGCATTTTTAAATGGGAGAATTGATCTTTCACAGGCAGAGGCGGTTATGGATCTTATCTCTTCTCAAAACGAATTTGCAATGCAAAGTTCTTTACAGCAGCTGGAAGGTTCTTTGCGGGATAAGATTAAAGAAATGCGCAAAACGATCATACATCATATCGCAGCAATTGAATCGGCATTGGACGATCCGGAGCATATGAGTATCGATGGATATGGGCAACAGCTTCTGGTCGATATCAAGAAATTACGAACAGAGACAGAAAATCTGATCGCCAGTGCAGATGATGGGAAGATTTTGAAAGAGGGAATTAAAACAGTCATTATCGGGAAACCCAATGCCGGAAAATCTTCTCTTTTGAATGTATTGGTTGGGGAAGAAAGGGCAATCGTTACGGATATTGCCGGAACAACGCGTGATACGCTGGAAGAATCGGTCAGTATTCAGGGAATTCCACTTCATATTATCGATACCGCCGGAATTCGGGATACGGAAGATATTATCGAGAGAATCGGTGTAGATAAGGCAAAAGAAAAAATACAGTCTGCGGATCTGATTTTATATGTTGTGGATCTTTCAAGAGAATTGGATCAGAATGATGAAGATATCATGGATATGATCGCAGATAAAAAAGTAATTGCATTGTTGAATAAATCAGATCTTAATCAAAAAGCGGATATTGATCGAATATATGATAAAGTGAAGAAAAATAATAATTGGGAATATGTGGAAATTTCTGCAAAAACGCAGGAAGGAATCCATGAATTTTATCGACTGTTAAAGGATATGTTTTTCGAAGGCAATTTATCGTTTAACAATGAGATTTATATTACAAATATGCGTCATAAGCAGGCTCTTACAGATGCTGAGATGAGTTTATCGATGGTCGAACAGAGTATTTTGGACGATATGCCGGAAGATTTCTTTTCGATTGATTTAATGAATGCGTATGAATCTTTGGGATTTATTATCGGAGAATCTTTGGGAGAAGATCTTGTCAATGAGATTTTCAGTGAGTTTTGTATGGGAAAATAGTTAGGAGAATATAAGATTATGGCTTTTTTGGAAGAAACATACGATATCGTAATCGTGGGTGCAGGGCATGCAGGATGTGAAGCGGCTTTGGCCTGTGCCAGACTTGGATTTGAGACGATTTGTTTTACCGTCAGTATGGACAGTGTAGCCTTGATGCCATGTAATCCAAATGTTGGAGGAAGTTCCAAAGGACATCTTGTAAAAGAGATTGATGCATTGGGCGGTCAGATGGGAATCAATATCGATAAAACCTATATTCAGTCAAAAATGTTAAATAAATCCAAGGGACCTGCCGTACATTCTCTTCGTGCACAGGCGGATAAGGCAGAATATTCCAGATATATGAGAATTACAATGGAGAATACCGAACATCTGACTTTAAGGCAGGCAGAAGTTGTGGAAATCTTAACGGAAAATGAGGCAGTCTGTGGAGTAAAAACATATTCAGGAGCAGTATATCATGCGAAAGCAGTGGTATTAGCAACCGGAACATATCTGAAAGCACGCTGCATTTATGGAGATGTCAGCAATGCAACGGGGCCAAATGGATTACAGGCAGCCAATTATCTGACGGATTCATTAAAATCTTTGGGAATTGAAATGTATCGTTTCAAAACGGGGACGCCTGCCCGAATTGATAAGCGAACGGTTCATTTTGATGAAATGCAGGAACAATTTGGAGATGAAAAAATAATTCCATTTAGTTTTACGAATAAAGAAGAAGATATAAAAAGACCCCAGGTATCGTGTTGGTTGACGTATACGAATGAGGAGACACACAGGATCATAAAGGAAAATCTACACAGATCCCCGTTATTTTCCGGTGCGATTGAAGGTACCGGACCTCGATATTGTCCATCCATTGAAGATAAAGTTGTGAAGTTTGCAGATAAGAACAGACATCAGGTATTTATCGAGCCGGAAGGGGAATACACCAATGAAATGTATGTCGGCGGAATGTCAAGTTCTCTGCCGGAAGATGTACAATATCGAATGTATCGTTCTGTCAAAGGACTGGAAGATGTCAAGATTGTGAGAAATGCGTATGCAATCGAATATGACTGCATCAATCCGATGCAGTTAAAAGCTTCTCTTGAATTTAAAAATGTGAGTGGATTATTCAGTGGAGGACAATTTAACGGAAGTTCCGGATATGAGGAAGCAGCAGCACAGGGACTTATGGCAGGAATTAATGCATGCAGAAAGTTGCAGGGAAAAGAACCGGTAATTTTAAAAAGATCACAGGCATATATTGGCGTTTTAATCGATGATCTTGTTACAAAAGAGACACATGAACCGTATCGGATGATGACATCAAGAGCAGAATATCGGCTTTTGCTTCGACAGGATAATGCAGATTTAAGATTGACACCGATCGGTCATGAGATTGGATTGATCTCAGATGAGAGATACGAGAAGCTTTGTCAAAAGGAAAAGCAGATCGAGGATGAAATTAAAAGAGTAAAAGAACGAAAGATAGGAGCTTCAAAAGAGGTGCAGGAATTATTGGAATCTTTGGGAAGCACTTCTTTGAAAACAGCAGTTACTTTAGAAGAATTGATTCGTCGGCCGGAATTGAGATACGAAGATCTTGCATCGATTGATCCGGAACGACCGGAATTGTCAGAAGATGTGATCAATCAGGTAAATATTAATATAAAATATGAAGGGTATATTACACGGCAGATGAAACAGGTAGAGCAATTTCATAAGCTTGAAATGAAAAGAATTCCGGATGAAATAGAATATGATCAAATCCACAATCTGAGAAAAGAAGCAATTCAAAAGCTAAGTCAGATCCGACCGATTTCAATCGGACAGGCATCGAGGATATCAGGGGTATCACCATCTGATATCTCTGTATTGTTAATATACATCGAGCAGATGAAAAGGAGTTAATATGAAGGAATTACAGAGAAAGGCAGCATTATTGGGAATTTCTTTATCCGATGATCAGTGTGATCAATTCCTTCAGTATTATCATTTCCTGATTGAAAAGAATAAGGTGATGAATCTGACAGGAATTACAGAGAAAGACCAGGTAATTGATAAACACTTTATTGACAGCATTGCGTTGGCTTCCAGAATTGATCTCAGCGGGAAAATCCGAGTGCTGGATATGGGAACCGGTGCAGGTTTTCCGGGGATACCATTAAAAATATTATATCCCAATCTGAATATGACATTATTGGATTCATTAAACAAAAGAATTCGATTTTTGGATGGAGTAATTGAAATGTTGGATCTAAAAGACATAACAACGATTCATGGAAGAGCAGAAGATTTTGCCAAAAAAGGAAAATTACGTGGCGAGTTTGATCTTTGTGTCTCCAGAGCAGTTGCAAATCTGTCATCTTTATCGGAGTATTGTATTCCGTATTTGAAAAAAGGCGGATATTTTATTTCTTATAAATCGGGAAATATAAAAGAAGAAACAGATCGGGCAAAGCATGCAATCGCAGTTCTCGGTGCAAAACTTGAAAGAGTGGATGAATATAGGATTCCGGAAACGGATATTGAACGATCGTTTGTTATCATAAAAAAGACGAAGGAAACGCCGAATCGATATCCAAGAAAAGCCGGATTACCATCAAAAGATCCGCTTTAGAAGGGGCAATTTTGTATGAATGAGGAATTAATCCAATATTTATCAGATGAATACATGAAATGTGTTCATGAAGAGGAGGAACTAATTCAACGAAAGTATGAATTAGAGGCAAAAAAAAGAAAATGTGAAGAAAGTGCGTCGTTTCATTTGGAAGACGAGAAAAGAAGACAGTTGTTTTCTCCTTTATATTTGAAGGATTTTCATTATCAGCAGGATGCTTCGCATGATGAGTTCGAAATGAGTGAGGCAGGACAGAATCTGCAAAAATGTGAAGCAGACCTCAGGAAAATAGAAAAGAGCAAAAAGAAATTAAAAGGCTTTATTCATTCTTTGGGGCAGATTTCTTTAAAATTTGACGAGTTGGAAGAAAAAGAGACGGTAACTTTTTTTCCTGCGTTTGATGAAGTGCTGGATGTTACAAAAAAAGTAATGAAAGATGTCGAAATTGATTATGATATAGAAAAAGAATCGTCGAATTGCTGTATGACATTTCGATTTTTATCGGGATGGAAGAATATGTTTGATTATTTTGCTGAGACATTATTGTTGTCTTATATTATGATCAATACGATGGTTGATAGAAATCGCATTATTATTGTGGTAGAATGTATTTCTCAGGTTCCATTGGGTAACCATGTCAAAAACGGACTTGAAAAAGTTCTATCAGAGGATTTTTATATTCAATCGTGGAATGAAAATACGTTTGAAGTAAATATTATCATAAAATAACAGATGTAAGAAAAGGAAGAAGATTATGAAGAAAAAAATTGCAGAGCTTTTAGCAGATAAGATTGAAAATTTTGATGTTGAAAAGATTGAACAATTATTGGAAATTCCACCGAAGGCGGATATGGGAGATTTCGCTTTTCCATGTTTTCAGCTGGCAAAAATCTTTCGTAAGGCACCGAATATGATTGCTGCGGATTTGGCGGAACAGATTGGTGAACAGGATTTTCTTTCGAAAATAGAAGTAAAAGGTGCATATCTTAATTTTTTTGTGGATAAAACTTTATTTGTAAAACAGGTTGTGGAAAAAGCGGATGTTGAAGATTATGGAAAAGGAACATCAGGGGAAGGAAAACAAATCTGTATTGATTATTCATCACCAAATGTAGCAAAAAAATTCCATGTAGGTCATTTGCGAACAACGATCATCGGAAATTCTTTATATAAGATTTTTACGAAATTAGGATATAAAGTCGAAAGAATCAATCATTTGGGGGATTGGGGAACACAGTTTGGAAAATTAATTGTTGCCTATAAGAAGTGGGGAAGCCGGGAAGCTGTTGAAAAGAACGGAATTGCCGAATTAATGAACATTTATGTAAAATTTCATGAGGAAGCAGAAAAAGATGATTCTTTAAATGATGAAGCGAGAGCGTGGTTTACTAAGATGGAACAGGGTGATCAGGAAGCTTTGGATATCTGGCAGTGGTTTAAAGACATTTCTCTCGTAGAATATAAGAAAACATATGAGATGCTCGGAATTGAATTTGATTCCTATGCCGGGGAAAGCTTTTACTGTGATAAATCCAAAAGAGTCATTGACGAATGTAATGCACATCATCTGCTAGAGGAAAGTGATGGAGCATATATTGTTCGTCTGGATGATTATAATATGGCACCTTGTATCGTAATGAAAAAGGATGGAAGTTCAATATATGCGACTCGCGATCTGGCAGCTGTATTATATAGAAAAGATACGTATCATTTTGATAAATGTATCTATGTTACCGGCTTGGAGCAGAAGCTGCATTTTGCTCAGGTATTTAAAGTGATTGAACTTCTCGGATATGAATGGGCGAAGAATCAGCTTGTTCATGTTCCATATGGTCTGGTAAGTTTAAAGGGCGGCAAGCTTTCGACGCGTAAAGGAAATATCATTTACGCGGAAGACATTTTAAATGAATCTATAAATCGTATTTCAGAGATTATTGAGGAAAAAAATCCGAATATTCCTGATAAAGAGGAAGTGGCTCATAAAGTCGGAATTGGTGCGATATTATTTAATGATCTTTATAATCAAAGAATTAAAGATGTTGTATTTGATTGGGATAAAATTCATAATTTCGACGGAGAAACCGGTCCATATGTACAATATACTTATGCAAGAGCTGCAAGTATCTTAAGAAAAGCAGAAAATATCAACATGAATGATGAGATTGATTACAGCGTTTTAACCGATGATTCTTCTATTGCTTTATTAAAAGAGATTAATCGTTATCCGGAAGCAATTGAATTGGCAGCTGAGCGGATGGAACCGTCCATCATTGCAAGATATTCGATGAGCGTTGCACAGGCATTTAATAAATTTTATCACGATAATCAGTGTATTGTAGAAAATCAGACAATCAGCAATGCAAGATTAAAATTGTTGTGTCTGGCAAAAAATACATTGAAAGATTCGCTTGGATTGCTGGGAATTCAGTGTCCTGAGCAGATGTAGTCTGAGTGGTTGAAAATGGAATCAATTGAAAAAATGAACTTCGATGTTTCACGTGAAACATTGAAGTTCATTTTTTGTTAGGAATATTTTGAAGAAAGTGTATTGTTTCACGTGAAACATGTGATATAATAGTTCACAGAGAAAAGGAGGGTGATTATGGGTAGAGTTATTGCAATAGCCAATCAAAAAGGTGGAGTAGGCAAGACAACTACTGCAATAAATTTAGCGGCGTGTATTGCAGATAAGAATAAAAGTGTCTTAGCAATTGATATGGATCCACAGGGAAATATGACAAGTGGATTTGGAATAGATAAAAATGAACTTAAAATTACTACATATGATTTGTTGGTGGATGAAAATCTTCCTATTAAAGAATGTATTATAAGAAATGTATTTCCATGGCTATCGATATTACCATCAAATCGAAATTTGGCTGGTGCAGAAATCGAATTGTTAACAGTTGAGAATATGCAATACATTTTGAGAGAAAAATTGGAAGACGTTATCGATGAATATGACTTTATTATTATCGATTGTCCTCCGGCATTAGGAATGTTGACTGTGAATGCAATGACTGCGGCAGATACAGTAATTGTTCCGATTCAATGTGAATTTTTTGCTTTAGACGGATTGACCCAATTGATTTATACAATTGGTCTGATTCAAAAAAGTTTGAATCCTGATTTGGAAATAGAGGGTGTTGTATTTACAATGTATGATGCAAGAACGAATTTATCTTTGCAAGTTGTAGAAAATGTGAAGGATTTTCTGAATCAGAATATATATAAAACAATTATACCAAGAAATGTAAAGCTTGCTGAGGCACCAAGTCATGGCCTTCCGATTAATTATTATGCACCAAAATCTACCGGAGCAGAGAGTTACGAATTGTTAGCAGAAGAAGTAATCAACAATAGTGAGGTGGAGTATGACAGCTAAAAAGAAAAATGCATTGGGTAAAGGATTGAATGTTTTGATTCCTGAATCAACGACGACACAGCCGGTAAAAAGAAGAAATCGAAAAAGCAACTTATCAAAAGAAGAAAATTTGATGATAAATATTAATGAGATAGAGCCAAATCGAAATCAACCAAGAAAAGTGTTTGATGAGGATACTTTGGAAGAATTAGCTGCATCGATTAAACAGTATGGAATGATTCAACCGATTGTTGTAAAGAAAAAAGATGATTATTATGAAATCATTGCCGGGGAAAGAAGATGGAGAGCTGCTAAGATTGCAGGATTAAAAGACATTCCGGTTATTATAAAAGAGTATTCCGAAAATGAAATTCTGGAAATATCTTTGATCGAGAACATTCAGAGAGAGGATTTAAATCCAATTGAAGAAGCAAAAGCATATAGAGCTTTGATGGATGAATTTCAATTGAAGCAGGAAGAAATTGCGGAAAAGGTATCAAAAAGCAGATCAACGATTACAAATTCATTGAGATTATTGAAATTGAATGAAGATGTGCAGAAGATGTTAATTGCCGGTGAAATTTCAATGGGTCATGCAAGAGCATTGTTGTCAATTGAAAATGAAGAAATACAGCTTTTGACAGCACAGCGTGTCAAAGAAGAAGGACTGAGCGTCCGCAATATCGAAAAGATTGTAAAAGAATTAAATTCGAATCAGGAAGATAAAAAAGAAGAGAAGGATGATGCCTATAAATATCTGTATCGTGATCTCGAAGAAAATTTGAAGCAAATTCTTGGAAATAAAGTTACGATAAAGAATAAAAAGAATAATAAAGGAAGAATCGAAATTGAATACTATTCACAGGACGATTTGGAAAGAATTATTGATTTACTAAAGAGATAGGTGGTGGAAATATGTACGGAATCGATATTACATATATAATACTAGGATTAGGTGCAATATGTGTGGTATTATTTATACTGGTTATAATATTATTTGCAAAATTATCAGGGTTAAATAAAAAATATGCTGCATTTATGGCAGGCGAAAATGGAGCTTCATTGGAAACGCAAGTAAAAGATAACTATTCATTGATGAAAAATATCGAATTGAAACAGCAGCAGCAGGAACTTGACTTGTTGGACATGTCAGATCATGTCGATGAATGTATGTCAAGATTAAAACTTGTAAGATATAATGCATTTAATGATATGGGTGGACAGTTGAGTTTTGCATTAACTGTTTTAAACGATAAGAGAGATGGTTATATTTTGAATTGTATGCATAATAACACAGGAAGTTATGTATATGCGAAAGAAGTGAACCATGGAAAATGTAATATGGAATTATCGAAAGAAGAAGAAGAGGCCTTGAGAGGTGCCATGGAATAAATATTGAAATGCTTGATAAATTATAATATAATAAAAGGCAAAGCAATCTAGGAGGCAATTATGTTAGATATAAAATTACTCAGAAATAACTTCGAAGAAGTAGAAAAAGCATTAGCAACGAGAAATGAAGAGTTTGATCTTTCAAAGTTTAAAGATTTAGATAGTAAAAGAAGAACCTTGTTAGGTGAGATGGAATCAAAGAAAGCAGAACAGAAAAAAGTGTCGAAACAGATTCCAATAAAGAAAAAAGCCGGAGAAGATGTCAGCGAAATTCTTGCCGAGATGAAAGTATTGTCCGAAGATGTAAAAAATCTGAATGCACAGGTGAATGAAGTAGAGGCTGAATTAAATGACTGGATGCTTACGATTCCGAATATTCCACATCCAAGCGTACCGGAAGGTACTACAGATGAGGATAATGTTGAGATCAGAAGATTTGGCGAACCTACAAAATTTGATTTTGAGCCGAAAGCACATTGGGATTTAGGCAAAGATCTGGGAATTTTAGATCCGGAAACAGCAGCTAAAATCTCAGGAACAAGATTTACGGTATATCGTGATCTCGGAGCAAGATTAGAACGGGCAATTACGAATTTTTTCCTCGATACGCATACAAGTAAGCATGGATACACAGAAGTATTTCCACCATTCATGGTAAGCCGTGAAAGTATGACAGGTACCGGACAGTTGCCAAAATTTGAAGAAGATGCATATAAAGTATTAGGTGATGGAAAGGAATACTTCCTCGTTCCGACAGCCGAAGTACCGGTGACGAATATGTATCGTGAACAGATTTTAGATGGATCACAGCTTCCGATTAAACATTGTGCATACACTGCATGCTTTAGAGCAGAGGCCGGATCAGCAGGAAGAGATACAAGAGGATTGATTCGTCAGCATCAGTTTAATAAAGTAGAATTAGTTAAATTTACAAAGCCGGAAGATTCTTATGACGAATTAGAAAAACTGACACACGATGCGGAAGAAGTATTACAGATGTTAGGACTTCCATATCGAGTTGTAAAAATCTGTATCGGTGATCTTGGCTTTACTGCAGCAATGAAATATGATATCGAAGTATGGATGCCAAGTTATAATCGATATGTTGAAATTTCCAGCTGTTCAAACTTTGAAGAATTCCAGGCCAGACGTGCGAACATTAAATATAAAGATAATATCAAAGATAAAGCAAAATATGTTCATACTTTAAATGGAAGCGGCGTGGCAGTTGGACGAACAAGTGCAGCAATTATGGAAAACTATCAGCAGGAAGATGGAAGCATTGTAATTCCGGAAGTTTTAAGACCATATATGGGTGGATTAGAAATTATAAAATAGTTTTGCATAGTTCATGAAAATGTATTATAATAAGATTGTTCATTCGGTACAAGAATGAACAGAATGAAATAAAAACGGGTGAACAACCCGTTTTTATATGAGTCCTGTTAGTTTAACGGATAAAACAAGCGCCTCCTAAGCGCTAGCTGTGGGTTCGATTCCCGCACGGGACGGTTGTAAAAAAAGTGGCGATGATTAGCAGAAGATGCTGTATCATGAGCCACTTTTTTTGATAAAGGGCACCGGATTGATAAGATAGGAGACTGCTTGGTAAGATGCAAATATTGTAATCTGTTACCATACTCTAAGAAAATATAAACCAAAGTATGGAGCTGTTTATATGGAATTGAGCCCATTTAGCTACTATTTGATTATCATAAATATTGCAGGATTTGCTTTGTATCTAATCAATACATTATTATATCGTTTTACTGCTGATGGCCAAATTGATGTTGTAATAACCATCATTTCATTACTTGGTGGTTCATTAGGAATTGTATTATCAATCTTAATATTTGATTGCGTATCTAGTAATCATTAATTTTGTTGTATTTGCTGCTTTTGCAATAGACAAAATTGCAACAACCTACAAAAACCTTTTGCAATTTTATACAAAAAAGGCTTGCAAAAACCAATCATAGCACTTCAGATTCCGTAAATGGAGAAGTATTCCTAGCGTTTTTATGTCACAAATAGTGGCAAGGGTGGAGGACTTCTTTTCTATGGAAGTACCATTGCTCCGGTTAAGGACAAATTCGATAAGACCTTGAAGATTTACTCTCTCATGACAACCAAACTGGAGAAAGTGGAAGTTAGAAAACAGAAGGAAAATTATCGACTAGAGACCCACTTAATGATATAGTAGAATTACCCAATGAGTAATTCAAAAAGGAGGGCAAATGTGCAGCTACTATACAATAACAGCAAAGTTCAGAAATAATGTACTGATTTAAAAATTGCAAAAAAGTTGTTTGGCGGGAACACTGTGTTAGCAACTAGTTTATTTGCCCGAATAAATGCTATGCAGCAGGCGAGTGTAATTAAGGATATTGTAATGATGCCGACATTTCATTTTCATAAGCTGAGTGGTAATATAATAGATGGATATTTTGCTATAGACGTAAAAACCAGACGAGATCCATGGCGTATTATTATTCAGCCATTAGATGAGAATGAAGAACCTTATGATCCTTGTAATATTGATGAAATTGCCGGTGTGGTTAAAATTGTAGAAGTAAAGGAGGTAAGTAACCATTATGAGTAATTATATTGAATATAATGATAAGATTGCTTTTCATCCTGGATACTATATCAAAGAAATCATTGAGGAAAATGGACTTTCTCAGAAAGATTTTGCAAATCGATTAAATACTACGCCAAAGAATTTAAGTATTCTGGTACGTGGGGAGCAAAGCTTATCAATAGATATAGCCATGAAATTATCTCGAATGTTAGGAACTAGTGTGGAATACTGGCTAAATCTTCAGAAGAGTTATGATGTTTTGGTTGCAGAGTTTGAACTATCCAAGGAATTGGAACAGGAAAGAAGAATTTTCAAGTACTTTCAGTATGCATATTTTAGAGAAAATTTTGGATTACCTGATCTTCCAAGAAAAACAAATGAGCAGATTAAGTGCTTATGTGAATTTTTAAATGTTTCATCATTATCTGTATTTACTAAGCAAAATATGGCAGTTAACTTTCGAAGTGCATCTGAAGATATGAAAGAGTCTAATATTGCCAGAGCAAATGTCATGGTTCAGATTGCCATCAATCAGGCATTGAAGATAGCAGCACCTAAGTTTAATAAAAAGAAGTTTGAAAAAGCTGTTGATTATGCATTGACATTAACAACACAGCATGGTGATTTTTATCCATTGATTAGGCAGGCCTTTGAAGAGGCGGGAGTGATATTTGTAATACTTCCAAATCTTCCAGGATCAGGAATAAATGGTGCAACCAAGAAGATAGGACAGAATGTTATGTTGATGGTGAATGATAGACGTTTCTATTCAGATACATTTTGGTTTACTCTGTTCCATGAGATTGGTCATATCATTAATAGCGATTATGGAATTACGTTTGAAAATGGGCATGCTGGACAGGAGGATGCAGCAGATAAATATGCGAAAGATAAATTGATTCCTCCGGGAGAATACGAGATTTTTGTTAAAATGAATGAGTTCAGTGAAAGTGCTATCCGTGGATTTGCTGAAAAAATTGACAGAGATCCAGGTATTGTTCTTGGGCGTTTGCAAAATGATAAAATTGTTCCATTTACAAATGTGGCACTGTCAAAAGCATTAAAACACAAATACAAAGTAGTAACAGCATAAAGAAGCGTATGGCTTGAGGTCATCTATCATTAATTCGATAGATGACCTTTTTTTACTTATTTTGATGAAAAGATTATAGATGCTATTTCTGGTGAAATCGTTGAAAGGAATGTTTAAAATATATCTCCATCATGTTGATTGATATCTCCGTCATTTGATGGTAAAATGATGAAGATAACGATGAGAAGTTTTGATTATATAAAAATCCGGAGCAATTGTTAAAACATGAAATTGTTCAAATGGAAGGGAAAAGAAAGCAGCAATACATTAGGTAAGTAAGTCAGAATTTAAAGGAAAATGAAATTATAGAGGTAGCATTATGGCATATAATCTGGAAAAAGAAAAACAAGAAGCAATAGATGCCGGTAACAGGGCATTGAGAAGTCTCAAGGAGGCACAGAAGAATCTGAACAGTGCAAAGAACTGGGGAATCTGGGATATGTTTGGTGGTGGATTTATCTCTACCATGGCGAAACATTCTAAAATGGATCGGGCAAAACAAAATATGAAACAGGCAAGATATGACTTGAAAAATTTCAGCAGAGAATTGAATGATGTGAATATAACATATCATTTGGATATTAAAACAGGTGATTTTCTTTCCTTTGCGGACTGGTTTTTTGATGGATTTGTCGTGGACTGGATGGTTCAGGATCGAATCAATCAGGCTTCCAGACAGGTTGCAGAAGCAATTCGAAAAGTAGAAGGAATACTCAGACAATTACAGAGCTATTAATTTCATTAAGATAACAGGAGTGATTGCGAATGGCATCAGAACGAACAGACGAATTATATAAGGTTTTGCTGGACAGAGGATATCCAAAAGAGTTTTGTGCGGAAATAGCCTATCAATATATGAATACAGATTATACTGCAACCCGGATGCTGGGATATTTGTACCGGGTGACGAATCCACGGATGGAAGACTTGGTGGATGAAATGCTGGCAATCTTAAGTGACCGGGATGCAATCATCCGGAAAAAAGAGATGGAACATGCCCAGGCAGTAATCAATGAAATCTACAGAAATGGATTGTAGAGAATAATTAATTAAGAGCAGTAATTTATGAAGTATCGTAAATTACTGCTCTTTCATTTTTCTTCATGATCCATCTTAAACAGATGCTTAAAACTATGCTTCAGCCGTTTCCTCAGCGTTTTCATCATCAGGAGCATTGTGTACTTCCTGAATAGTAACGATTGTAGTTTCCGGATCTGTGAGAATGTCAATGTCTTTGTTCTGGTAGATTGGCAGATCTTTTACTTTGATAGATTCGCCGACCTTCATTTCTCCTACATTGATCTCAACCTTATCAACCAATGCAGCAGGAAGGGCACGTAACTGAATTTCTTCCAAGAGCTGTTCCAGTACTCCGGATAATACTTTCTCGTGACCGATCAATTTGATCTCGGCAACAGAATGTACTTTCTCATCACTTACAAGTGCCTGGAAGTCAATCTCGGTTATCTGACCTTTTAATGAGTTATAATCTACATCTTTGATCAGTACCTGATAAGAATCACCGTCAATGTCTAACATGATCTGGCTTCCTTTGTGATTTGTCTTCAGTAGCTTTTCGGCTGCGGATTTCTCGATTTTGACTGGAATGGATCCGGCAATCTTTTTGCCAAATACATTACCGGTAACGAATCCCTCTCTTCTTAATTTCTTTGCTTTGATGTTCATGCTTCTCTTTTCAGCTTTTAAAGTATTCATTTATCTTTTCCTCCAAAAATCTGATCTGCTTAGCATCTTCCCATTTTGTTGTTCAAAGAAGTGTGTTAAGTAGGTTTCCTTTGTTACAAGCACATTATAGCACCATGAGAAAAGTATGATTAACCAATATAACCAAAAAATATGGTAAAAAATTATGCATAATGCATAAAAATAGATGAATTTCCGGATGGAAGACTTGGTGGATGAGATGTTGTCGATTCTGAGTGATCAGGATGCAATCATCCGGAAAAAAGAGATGAATGAAAGAAAATATATTGAATTTTTTTTAGCATGCTTTATTATAATAAGGTATACGGGTGAGCACCTACCGGCAGTCAGGCTGATTTTAGTTTGGCTGTTTTTTATTTTTTAAGGAGGAATGTAAAGATGTCAATGATCTGGCCGATTGCACTTGTGGTATTTTCCAATGTTGTCTATCAGATTTGTGCCAAGGGAGTTCCAAAGAATATGGATGCCATGGCATCTATGACGATAACGTATCTTGTGGGAGCAATGTGTTCTGCTATTATGTATTTTGTGATGAATAAGAATGGTAATTTGCTGCAGGAATATATGAAAACAAACTGGGCACCGATTTTTTTAGGAGTTTCTGTTGTAGGATTGGAGGTTGGTTTTATTTATGCATATAAAAATGGGTGGGCTGTAAGTACTGCTTCTATTGTTCAGAGTGCTTTTCTTTCAGTTGCTTTGTTATTTGTTGGTGTATTGTTATATCATGAGACAATCAATGTCAGTAAAATTGTTGGTGTAGGATTCTGTCTTGTTGGATTATTTTTCCTAAACCGATAAATGAGCATTGAGTAAAATTTTGAATTGAATTTCTAAGGAAAAGAAGAGGAGAAAATGAAGGAAGAATATTTTGCATTCCCTGTTATCTCGATCAGTTTCATTTTTGCAGGATTTACGATCGTGATAACTTCATATTTACAGGGAATTGCACATATAAAGGCGAGTCTTTTTATTATTGTATTACGTCAGGTATTTCTTCTTGTTCCACTGGCCTGGCTATTCCATTTCATAGGGTTAAATGCAGTATGGTGGACATTCCCGGTTACGGAGATAATCGCTGCTATAACAGGGATTGCGATAACATGGACTATGAATTTTAATAGTGACTGATAAATATGCAATTTAAATAAATTGTAAAATAGTTTTTGCATAGTTTATAAAAATGTATTATAATAAGTAGGCTTTCCGATTTGGACAGATTTTTAAGAGTGAGTATGGATGGGTAACATATAGATTAGGAGGAATCCAGATGAAAAAGGGACTTTTTATTATTAATCCATCTTCCGGCCGTCAGAATATTATGTCAACGGTTGAATCAATTATTGGCAAATTGATCATGAAAGGAATTTCGAATTCGGCGGAAGTGTTCTATACGAAAAAGAAAGATGATGCTAAGAATCGAGCAGCTATTTTAAGACCGCACGAATTTGATTTTGTTGTTGCAGTTGGAGGCGATGGAACGTTAAATGAAGTTGCATCGGGATTATACTTGAGTAAGAGCCATATACCGTTGGCTGTTATTTCCGCGGGAACGGTGAATGACTTTGCCAATTATCTGAATTTGCCGCAGGAAGCAGAATCTTTTGTTGAGATGGTCGAAAAGTTCCAATGCAAGGACGTGGATCTTGGAAAAATAAATGATGAATATTTTATTAATGTAGTTGCCGGAGGCATGTTGACGGACATTGCATATAAAGTTCCGAAGGACAAAAAAGCTACGATGGGCAAGATGGCATATTACACGGAATTTCTACTCGAATTGCCGAAGCAGATGACAAAAAGTGGTCTGAAGCTGAAAGTGGAAAGCGAGGAGTATCGTGACGAAACAGATGCAATTGTATTTTTGATCACGAATACAAAGAGTGTCGGAGGCATGGAAAAGGCATTGCCGCTGGCATCGGTGTCGGATGGTCAGTTAGATGTTCTGATTTTAAAGAGGATTTCTCCGTTCAGTACACCGGATGCGTTGATCAAGTTTATTCAGGGAGAGCATTATAAGCACCCGGATATTGAATATTTTCAGACAAAGAATATTCATATTGAGTTGATTGAAGGAGACGAGATTGCGATTGATTATGATGGAGAACTGTTGGAAGAGAATCTGACGAAAGAGACATCCATTGATGTTTCCATCATAGAAAAAGCATTAAAAGTGATTGTTCCTAAGTTATAAAAGCAGTATAAAAGGGCTGCCGCAAGAAGATTTGATTGCGGCAGCCCTGAATTTATCTGTAGAAGGGTATTAATGTGTGATCGTTAACGTAAAAGGTACGGATGCTATGTTTTTTTTCTGATAGAAAACATCTAGAGAATTATGTTTTTTCTCCGGATCATAAGAATATGTAGTATTCAGATCATTGATATCCGTATTTTTATTTGTAATGACAGAATAAGAAGTATCTCCATCAATCGTGAGCTGATATGGTGTTAGTCTGTCGGCAGATTGGATGATCGTATTATCAGAATCGGAATCAAAACCGTTGTATGTTTTGGATTCTAATGGATTGTAGGATTGGAAGTTCTGATATCCATAGTTGAATAATTTGATCGTATCGGTATATTCTTCTAATCCATCATCGCGAAGAACAATTGCAATTAATTCTAAACCGTCTCTTTTGCACCAGGTAACGAGTGTATTGCGTGCTTTTATTGTAAAACCGGTTTTGCCGCCTTCTACTCCGTCATATACGTAGGCAGTTCTTTTTACCATCTTATGATGCATCCACAGAGGTCTCTGAGATTTGCATTTGTTCGTAACCGGAATGGTATAGCTGACCGTGGAAGCAATCTTTCGGAATGTTTCATTGGACAATGCTGCTTTTGTGATCAATGCCATATCATACGCTGTTACATAGTGGTCATCATCGTGCAATCCATTTGGATTTACAAAGTGAGTATTCTTGCAGCCGATTTCTTCGGCTTTTTGATTCATCATATCGGCAAATGCTTCAATCGAACCGGCAACATGCTCTGCAACTCCATTGCATGCCTCGTTGGCTGATTCTAACATAATGGCGTAGAGACTGTCTTCTACGGACAGTTTTTCACCGGGTTCAATATAAATCTGGCTGCTGCCCGGTTCAATGCTGTCAATTGCATTTTGGGAATACGTGATGGTGTCATAGAGAGAATTGCAGTTTTCAATTGCAACTAAAGTTGTCATAATCTTGGTGATGCTGGCCGGATAGCGCTTAGTATGGATGTTCTTTTCATATAAGATCTCACCGGAATTTGCATCCATAAGAATTGCGGATCTGGCAGTTACGGATGGCTGCCTGCCGCCTGTCAGATCCCCGGTCGAAGACCCGCCGTTCGCTCCCAAAACAGGGAAGCTCATGATCTGAAGAGTAAGCAGCATGACGAGCAGTGTGCTTAATTTTTTCATTATTCGATGTTCTCCTTTTTTCATTCTTTCTTTATTGTATAAAATATGTCATAAAAAGTCAATTGAAGGGGATTTGCAATTTCGGATTTGTGTGATAGAATAAAAAGACTGCGATAACAGAAAGAAAGAGGCAAACGATGAGATTAAGAAATGTGAAAGGTGCACGGGAAGATATCGAAAAGAATCCATATGTAATCAAGGATGGAGAAGCAAGAAAAGGAAAATGGAACGATTTATTCGGAAATGATCATCCAATTCATCTGGAAATTGGAATGGGAAAGGGAAAATTTCTGATGAAGCTGGCGGAGGAAAATCCTGAAATTAATTATATTGGAATTGAAAAGTTTTCCAGCGTATTGATCAGAGCGTTACAGAAAAGAGAAGAATACGAGGGAGATAATCTTTATTTTCTTCGCATGGATGCAGAGCATCTTCCGGATATATTTGGAGAAGAGGAGATCAATCAGATTTATTTGAATTTTTCAGATCCGTGGCCGAAAGAACGTCATGCAAAGCGAAGATTGACTTCGAAAGAATTTTTCTCAAGATATGATCACGTGCTGAAAAAAGATGGTACCGTCATTTTTAAGACGGATAATCGGGAGTTATTTGACTTTTCGCTGGAACAGATACCGTTAGCGGGATGGAAGATTCGGAATTATACGTATGATCTGCATCACAGTGAATTTGCCGAGGGGAATATTATGACGGAATATGAGGAAAAATTCTCCAGAGAAGGAAAAGCAATTTGCCGTCTTGTTGCATATAGATAATAAAAAAGGTATTTTTATGCGGAGAAGATGGAAAATCAGATGGATGCAGTTTGCATATGAAAGCTGCAGATTCAGAAGATTTGTTGATTCGTTGTGTGAAGTAGAGCGAATTTTATGCGGTAGAAAAAAATAATAATTTTTTAAAAAAACTCTTGAAATTATTAAATGAATGCGATATAATAATATTCGCGTTGATGAAGCGCACGTTCATATGCACCATTAGCTCAGTTGGTAGAGCAGTAGACTCTTAATCTATTTGTCTAGGGTTCGAGTCCCTAATGGTGTACGAAGAAAGACAGATTTCCGATAAGGAGATCTGTTTTTTTATTGCATAGATTTTCTATGCAATAAAAAAGCTTTACAGGAAATTGTAATCAATTTCCTGTAAAATAAAAATGATTTGTTTTGTTCTTTCTCAGGATGCATCAGAATGATCATTGCCGGATGTGTAAAATGTGATCAGGTAGAGACCGCAGATACCGACAAGGGCATAGATAATTCTGGACAGCCAGGACATGCTGCCAAACAGTGCGGAGACAAGGTTAAAATGAAAAAATCCGATGAGTCCCCAGTTGACTGCGCCAATGATGGCAATGGTGAGAGCAATGCAATCTAAAGTTTTTAATCTCATATAAATTCCTCCTTTGGAATTAATATGTGCGGGAAAGAATATATTTATACATAAAAAGAGCATCTATTGGCGGATAGATGCTCATGTATTAATTCATGCCTCATTTAATCTAAAAACAAACTATTGATCAACAATAGAAAAGAGTATTCACACAAACAAACATTAAAAGAAGAAAAAAGATGCATGAAATTAATATCTGATTCTCATTAAGTGTAACATAAGAAAAAAGAAAAAAATAATTGAAATTTATCGAAGGTTTGATAGATTTTACATATAGGTTTGAGTTTTTTTTGCTTTTCAAGCTATAAAAGAGATGATATAATGATGTTCTAAACCTTGGAGGATTCGTAATAATGAAAAAATTAATATATATCGTATGTTTTATAATGACTTTGAATCTCCTGCCGGTTTCGGTATATGCGGAGAATCAGAATGAATCGGTAAAGATTGTCGGTGAATCTGCAATTGTAAGAGAGGTGGAGACCGGTGATATTTTATATGAGAAGAATATAGATACTGAAAGGTATCCGGCCAGCATTACGAAGATTATGACTGCATTGGTCGTTTTAGAGAATCGCGAATTGGACGATAAAGTGACATTTACGGAAGAAGCATTGTCATCCATTGAATCGGGCAGCAGTGCGGCATATATTAAGCCGGGCGAGACGCTGACAGTCGAACAGAGTCTCTATATTATGATGCTTCATTCAGCGAATGATGTTGCACATGGGCTGGCATATGAAGTTGGAGGCAATCTTAGCGGATTTGCGGATCTGATGAACAAAAAAGCAGTAGAACTTGGATGTACAAAAACGCATTTTACAAATGCAAGCGGATTGACCGAAGAGAAGCATTATACGACTGCGAATGATATGTCTAAGATAGCAAGAGCGGCTTATCAGAATAAGATACTTTTGAGAATTATGGAGACTGTAAAATACGAACTGCCGGCAACGAATAAGTACGATCAGCCGCGTTCGTGGATCAATGGAAACCGAATGATCCGAGAAGGCAGTGAATATTTTTATGAACCGTGTCTTGGAGGCAAGACCGGTTATACGGTAGCAGCCGGAGGAACGCTGGTTACTTATGCAAAGATTCAGGGCGTTGTTTTAGAATGTGTCATTTTAAAGAGTCAGAATTCAGCAAGTGCATATGAGGATTCCATCAAGCTGTACAAATATCTGGAAAAGAATCAGGACTTTTCTGCCTATAAAGAAAAAGAACCGGCATCCACTGCTTTGAGCAGTACCGCAGAGGATGAAAAGGAACCTGAGAATATTATATATAATAAAACGAAAACACCGGTAGAGAAAGCAATCATGGCAGCAGAAGCGGCGATCATTGTATTGCTCGTATTATGTGTTGGCACGATCCTGCGGATCATTTATGTGCAGCGGCAGAAGAGAAAAAGACGAAAAGCGATGCAAAAGCGCAGAAGAAAAAAGAACAGTACAAGAAGATAAAGAGAAGGGCAGATTTATTTCTGCCCTTTTAAAATGGAAAGTCAAAGCAAAGTTGTTCATAATCGGATTCTTGTTTATAATATGCAGTTCTTCGCTTTAATTCGTCCAAACTGATATTATTGCTTCGGTTTTTATGGAGCATCCGATGGCAGTTGGCACAGATTGGAATAAAATCCTTTGCAGGATCCGGTTTTTCATCTGAATGCTCATCTCCGATATAGTGAATATCAATAAAATCTTTTGCAATATCCTTGCCATAAGCACGTGCAAACTGAAAACCACAGACAGCACAGCTTGTACCTGACAGTGCAATGACCTGTTCTCTTGTGCTGATATCGCGCTCGAGCTTTAAATGCTGTGTCAGTTTCTTGGCAGAATGGCACATGACATCGAGGCTCACCGAAGTGTCTTCATCGTAATGAATAATATAGTCCAGCAGAGCCATATCATCTTCAATGGATTCGAAGTTCTCAATAAAAAATTCAAATTCACTGGAAGTATCCGTATGGATGTGGCTTTTGATCAGATGAACCTGACCGAGGAAGGTAAAAGGGAGCGTATGCTTTTCACGATAAAATAAAAAGATACGATCGGTAGGATGCTCAAGATTTTTTTGCAATAATTGATCCGTACCATGCTTATCGGCACCTTCAATCTTGATCATATTACCGCGGAGTTCATTCTTAAATTGTGTCGATCCGGGCTGGCGATGCTTTGTAACGAACAGAATCAGAATATCCGTGCCTTTTGGATGAAAGACGCCTTTCACCAGAGCGTGATGGCTTTTGTATCCCCATAAACCAGCCAGTTGCTTGGCTGTATATGTGTGATTGATCTTTAATTGACTCATATCGACATTGCCCATGATACCCTCCTAAAATAAAAATCGATGTTATTTTAAGTATATCATAAAAATTCGACTTTTTGCGATTTTGTTTTTAATGAAGGTATGACTTTATAACAGCAAAAATTTCACGGACATAGCAGTGAATCAACAGCGGTGCAGGAGTGTCTGCTCCAATACCGGTGATATCCTGATAGCCGTATTTTTTGGCAGTTTTCAGAGTTCGGTAAAGATGAAATCTGCTGGAAATCACACATACTTTTGGATGAAGCTGCATGATATAATCTTTGGAAAATTTTAAATTTTCTTCGGTTGTGCGTGCCTGATCTTCTACGAGCAGGCGGTAAGCCGGAATTCCCATTTTGCGCAGTTCATTTTGCATGCATTTTCCCTGAGATATTTTCGCATGAGGATTCTGATAGCCGGTCAGTATGGCAATCGTCTGTTCATGGGTGGATAAGTAGGCATAGGCAGTCTGGATACGTTTCCGGAGAGCGTTGGATGGTTTCTTACCACGTACAATGGCACCGAGAACGATCAGATAATCGGAATCCTTATCCTGCGAGGAAGGAACGGTGATGATTTTAAAAAGAATCATTAAGAAAAAAGTAAGGATTATAGCGGCAATTGTCTTTATAATAAGATGTATAATAAAAGGAAGAGAGAGATAAAAACTGCTTTGGAGAATGACTGCAGCCAGAGAACTGAATACAGCAAGGAACAGCCAGAATCCGACAAAAGCAGTATGAAGTCCGGAATAGGCAATTACAATCCCATAATAAATGATACAGAAAACAGATAACAAAAATAAAAGAAAAGAAATCATAAAATATCCTCCTGACTGATATATGTTAAATGGTAAGCTGCAAGGCAGCATGAATGCGGGGTATTTGTCCGGTTTCATTATAACATATGGGGAGAAAAGAACGAGTATACAAATGATATTTCTTATATAAAATAGAAAGAGCAGCATGTGGAAGGAATTATAATGGCAAAAAGAAGAAAAGGCAGGCAAAAAAATACGATCTATCTGAAAGTACTTCTTATTATTGCGGCAGTTCTGATCGTGGGAACTTATTATTTTCAAAGAATGAGCAGTATTCATGTGGAATCCGGTGATCAGATACAGGTTATTGATGTTTCGAAGTGGAATGGAAAGATACAGTGGCAGAAAGTAAAGAAATCCGGCATCTATTATGCAATGCTTCGCATCGGATATGGAAGCAATGATAAATCATCGATGGCTGAGGATTCTTATTTTTATAAAAATTATCGGAACGGAAGAAATTATAATATAAAGATGGGGGTTTATTTTTATTCTTATGCGACATCGGTAAAAGAGGCGGAGAAGGAGGCAGAATACTGTCTGAAGATTTTAGAGAAATATGAGATAGACCCAAAGCATCTTGCAATGCCGGTTGCATATGATGTGGAAGAAGAGCGGACATTTGCAACCGGAAAAAATAATGTGACGAATATTACAAAGGCATTTTGTGATAAGATAGAGGAAGCCGGATATACGCCGATGGTATATTCGTCGGCATCGGCGCTGATGAAGTATTTTAAATACAGCACGATAAAGAACTATCAGATATGGGTTGCACATTATGGAGTGGAGGACAGCGGACCGAGTTATCCGCATCACTATGATATGTGGCAATATACGAGCGAAGGCATTGTACCGGGAGCCAATACGAGTAAAAAAGATGAGAAAGGAAATTGCGATATTAATTATTACATAGTAGAATGACAGAGGAAGAAGTAATACAGGAAAGGATAAAAGAATGAAAGAGATAAAAAGAGTATCGCTGATCGGACTTGGAGCGATCGGAGCGTTTGTTGCTCCAAAATTGCAGAAATTATTGGATGATCAGTTTCAGGTGATTGCAAGAGGTGATCGGAAGATCCGATTGGAAGAGAATGGCGTGATCATCAATGAAACGTTATATAAGTTTCATATAACCAATCCGGAAGAGAAAAACGGATATGCAGATTTTGTGATTTTTGCGGTAAAGAATACGCAGCTTGAGACAGCGATTGAGGATATGAAGAACCAGATTGGACCGGATACGATTGTAATGTCGCTGTTAAATGGGGTAACGAGTGAGGAAATGATTCGAAATGCCGTTCATTCAGCAAATGTGCTGACAAGTGTGATTCGTGTGCCTTCTTTGAACCAGAATGGTAAGATCAGTTATCCGGAAGAATATGGAAAAATCTTTTTTGGAGAAACCGTGAATGAGGAATTATCTGAAAATGTTCAGGCTGTAAAAGATTTGTTTGATCGTGCAGGAATTCACTATGAAATTCCAAAAGATATGTTAAGAAATATGTGGCTGAAATATATGTCAAATGTCAGTGAGAATCAGCTGTGTGCCATTCTTGGTGTTCCGTATAAAGGATTCGCCGTGAGTATCGATCATATTGAGGTTATGAGAGAGCAGGCAGCACGGGAGGTAATTGTGATTGCACAGAAAAAGGGGATTGATCTGAGAGAAGAGGATCTGAAAGACCGGATACCGGTAGTTAGAGGACTGACTCCGCAGGGAAAACCATCGACATTGCAGGATATTGAGGCAGGAAGGAAAACAGAAGTTGAAACATTTGCAGGGAATGTGATAAGAATGGGAAAGGAAGTCGGAGTTCCGACGCCTTATAATGAGATTTTTTATCATATGATCTGTGCATTAGAGGAAAAAAATGAAGGCAGGTTCTCGTAAAACCTGCCTCTTAGCATTTGTGATCGTTTAGTAGCGAATATAAATGCCCTGCTCTTCGATATAATCGGCTAATTCCTGATATGCGGCTTCTGCCCAGTCTTTTTTTGTTTCAAAATTTTCTTCTTTTAATGGTGTGGTTTCTTTTTTCTCTGTTGTTTTCACTGATTTCTTTTCTTCTGACATTATATTCACCTCATTTGATCTTAGAAAAAGGGTTTAAGGTTCTTTCTTTATGCGAAAAGGTGCCGCGATATGCGACACCTTTGTCTTTTTATATTCTATCATATTTTTCGAAGAAATTCAAACTTCGCTGTACTTGTTTTCATTAAGTGCTCGGAGAGCATCCACTCAACTAAACTCATCCATCGTCAAAGACTCGGATTCGTTAAGGTTCGGGATGGGCTTTCGCACTAAATTCGAACGTCGCTTCACTTGTTCTCATTAAGTGCTCAATGCCTAGCAGATACCCTGAGCTGTCATAGCTTCAGCAACTTTTTCGAAACCTGCGATGTTAGCACCTGCAACATAGTCTCCTTCACAGCCATAACGTTTTGCAGCATCATCAATATTGTGGTAGATGTTAACCATGATATCGTTTAATTTCTTATCAACTTCTTCAAATGTCCAGCTTAATCTTTCGCTGTTCTGAGACATTTCAAGAGCGGATGTTGCTACGCCACCGGCATTAGAAGCTTTACCTCCGATGAACCATACACCGTTTTCCTGTAAGTATTTTGTTGCATCGATTGTTGTAGGCATGTTAGCTCCTTCGCAGACAGCTTTGCATCCGTTAGCAACTAACTGTTTTGCATCGTCTAAGTGTAATTCATTCTGAGTTGCACATGGAAGAGCAACATCACAAGGAATCTGCCATACGCCGCGTCCTTCATGGTATTCTGCAGATGGTCTTGCAGCAGCATATTCTGTTAAACGTGCACGTTTTACTTCTTTTACTTCTTTTAATAATTCAACATCGATTCCTTCCGGATCATAAATCCAGCCTGTAGAATCAGAACATGTAACAACTTTGGCACCTAACTGATGAGCTTTCTGGATTGCGTAGATTGCTACGTTACCTGCTCCGGATACAACAGCTGTTTTGCCTTCTAATGTTTCACCATGATCTTTGAATAATTCTTCTGTGATATAAAGTAAACCATATCCGGTAGCTTCTGTACGAACTAAAGAACCGCCAAATGTCAAGCCTTTACCTGTTAATACACCTTCATATAATCCACGGATTCTCTTATACTGACCGAACATATAACCGATCTCTCTTCCGCCAACACCGATATCGCCTGCAGGAACATCTGTATCAGCTCCGATGTACTTGCAAAGTTCTGTCATAAAGCTCTGGCAGAATGCCATAACTTCACGATCGGATTTTCCTTTTGGATCGAAGTCAGAACCACCTTTACCGCCACCGATCGGTAAACCTGTTAAAGAGTTTTTGAAGATCTGTTCAAATCCTAAGAATTTGATAATACCAAGATTTACAGATGGATGGAAACGTAAACCGCCTTTGTAAGGTCCGATTGCACTGTTAAACTGTACACGGTATCCTGTGTTAACCTGAACCTGTCCTTTATCATCTACCCAAGGTACACGGAATTTAAACTGTCTTTCCGGATTTACGATTCTTTCTAATAAAGCATCTTTTCTGTAAGCTTCTTCGTTCGCTTCGATGACCGGACGAAGGGATTCTAAAACTTCTGTAACAGCCTGATGAAATTCCGGTTCAGCAGGGTTTTGTTCGATAACTTTTGCGATTACCTCATCAACGTATGACATGTTTATGTCCTCCTTTAATTGTTAAATTACATATGATTTTTCATTTTTGTACAAAAATGTGATAGATGAAATAAAAATTCTTTTGTACATCTTTGTCCTGTTGCTTATTATACATAAAAAGCATATGTTTTACAAGTTTCAGTTTTAAAAATTGCAAAAAAAATTTTATTTTACCTTAAAAAATTAAGTTTAAGCGAAAAAACATGAAAAAATATTAAGAAATGAAGGAGATAAGATGCGAAAAATTCATTTTGTATATAGAACACGTTACATTTTATCAATTTGGCAGATGAAGAAAATCAAAAATCGGCGGAATACAAAAGGTTGTATAAATCAAATTACTCTTTTATAATAGAGAAATTAGGAAGGGGATGATTTACATGAAAAGAGAAATCCGATTAATTGGACTTGATCTGGATGGAACAACATTTACAGACGATAAAAGAATTACGGCACATACAAAAGAGGCGATTGAAAAAGCAATTCAGCAGGGAGTCGTTGTGTTTCCATGTACCGGAAGACAGTTGTCCGGGGTGCCGGAAGAGTTTTTGTCAATCGAGGGAGTACGATATGCAATTACATCGAATGGTGCAGCGATTGTAGATTTAGAAAAAGAAGAGACGATTTATACAGATTACATGCCATATGAAGCAGCAGCAGATACAATGGAGAAGCTTTTAGAAGAAAATGTTCTGACGGATATTTATATTGATGGACGCTGCTATATTGAAGAGCGGCTGGTTAAGAGGTTTCCAGAATTTTTGCCTGATGCAAATATAGAAAAGTATTTTAGAAAAACCCGGCAGGCGGTTAAAAATCTACCTGAATTTATAAGAAGAAACAAACTTGGCGCGGAAAAGATTCATCTGTTATTCAATGACTTAAACCTAAAGGAGAAATTAAAAAAAGAATATAGTAAAAATCCGCATTTTTTAACAACATATGCATCAACATTTAATTTAGAATTAAATAATAAAACAGCCAGCAAGGGAAATGCTTTGTTGGCGTTAGCGGATATATTGAATATTCCACATGAACAGACGATGGCGTGCGGAGACAGCTTGAATGATGAAGCAATGCTTCGCAAAGCAGGATTTTCTGTAGCTATGGAAAATGCAAAGCCGGAGATAAAAGCAATCTGTGATTTTGTGACAAAAACAAATGAAGAGGATGGCGTTGCATATGCCATAGAGAAGTTTGTGTTGTCTTAAAAAGTAAAAAGGAATGTTGGAATGAAAATACTAAAAAGAAATCAATATGCACTGTTTGCGTTTTTCTTTCCGTTTTTCTTTATGACAGGAATGATGATCGCGTTGAATTGTGCACCATTTGGAAATCGAAGCTTTATGATCGTGGATGCTCTGCATCAGTATCTGCCTTTTTTCTCAGATTATCAGGAAAAATTAAAGAATATGGATTCCCTGTTTTATTCGTGGAATGGGGGACTTGGATATAATTTTTATTCTCTTTGGGCCTATTATTTAAGCAGTCCTTTGAATCTGATCATAGCTGCAGTTCAAAAACAGACGATCATAGCAGTGTTAAATTGGCTGATCTCGATAAAATTCGCGTTATGTTCATTGACTGCATTTTGTTATTTTTCACACAGGGAGGGAAAGCAGAGTCTTCGTAATGTGGCATTTGGTTTGTGCTATGCATTCAGTTCCTATATGACCGGTTATTATTGGAATGTTATGTGGATGGAAGTGATGATTCTGCTGCCTGTGATTCTGATTGGAATGGATCGTATGATGAATACAGGAAGATCAAGGTTTTACTGTGTGGCGTTATTTGCTTCCATGTTTTGTAATTATTACATATCATTTATGGTATGCCTGTTTCTTGCACTGTGGTATTTTACGTATCATTTTGATGGAATCAGGGATTTTATGAGGAAAGGAATCCGATTCGCATGGAATTCGCTGTTGGCGGCGGCAATGGCGGCAATCGTGCTGGTTCCCGCATATTTGGGACTTATGGGTACGTCATCTGCAAAAGTGGATTTTCCGGAATGGAAATCCTACGGAAATGCGTTAGAATTATTTGCGACGCATATGACGGCCGCTGCACCATATAATATGTCGAATGATGATGGACTTGGCAACCTGTATTGTGGAATTTTCCCGTTGCTTGTATTTGTACTGCTTTTTATTGATCGCAAGATTCCGCGAAAAGAGAAATTGCGAAAGGGGTTAATCCTCGCATTTATGGCGGTCAGCTTTCAAATAGAAATCCTGAATTATATATGGCACGGATTTCATAATCAGTATGGAATACCGAATCGTTTTGCATTTCTTTATCTGTTTTTGATTTTGATCATGTCATACGATCAGCTGTTATATATGAAAGATCTGGAGACGAAATACTGGAAGATTGCTGCTTCAGCAACAATTCTGATCGTGGGAATTCTCTACTGCTACAAAAATGATGTGCTTGCAATGGATGAATCCTACTTAATCTCGGGAGGTCTGGTTCTGCTCTATGCATTGCTTTTGTGCAGTCGGAAGAAAAAAGTCAGGAATCTGATCTGCGTCTGCATGATCGTTGAGGTGACCGTAAATGCTGCTTATGGTTTTTATGAGAGCGGACAGATTGATGCGGATTATTTCTTTGGAGATACGGAAGCTGTTCAGCAGATCGTGGAAACGGAAAAGCCGACCATTGAGAGCAGAATGGAAGTACTTAACAGCAAGATGCTGGATGAGAGCATCTGGTATGCAATGCCGAACGTGACAATGTTTGGTTCGACAGCACTTGGAGATACGGTAGATGCGATGGATCAGTTAGGATTTTATACAGGAGTCAATGAATATCTGTATGAGGGAGCGACTCCGGTTACAGATATGCTGTTGGGCGTAAAATCGTTGTTGTTAAGGGACATGGAAGTAATGAATCGTACCGGATATGAATATTGCTATATGAAGCATCAGGTACAGCTGTATCAGAATAATCTGCCGGCATCGATTGGATATTGGATGGATCAGGATGCAGAGGATTGGAATTGTCAGTCATTGAATCCATTCGATGTACAAAATGACCTTGTGAAAAAAGCGTATCATATATCCGATTTATTTCAAAATCTGGAAGTTGATCAGCCGGCAGCAGATGGATGTATAGTGGAAGATCAGGGATATGGAAGTTATTACGTTGAAAATGAGGACAGGAAAAAGAATGATGTGACATTTGTTTTTCATGTGGAAGAGTCTGAGGATTTGTATCTTCATTTTGATTATGGCGGTGCAGAGAATGCAGAGTTGTTTGTGAATGGGAAGAGCCGGCAGAGTGGACGGCTGAATTCACAGATCTTATCGGTTGGAAAAGTTTCAAAAGGCGATGTTGTCTCTTTGAAAATAGAATTAAAAGAGTCGGATGAGGGAAATGGAACGATTACAATGTGTGCTGCGGCATTGGACAGTAAAAAGCTTCATCATCTGATATCAGAGATGGATCAGAATTCTTTTGAGATGGAAGATTATACAAGTACATCGATTTCCGGTTCTCTGAATGCAAAAGAGGATGGCATCATCTTTTTTTCAATTCCATATGACCGTGGATGGACGATTATGATTGATGGAAAAGAAGAAACAACGAAGCCTGTAGAAGGTGGATTTTTGTCCGTATCTGTGAAAAAAGGAGAACATCAGATCTCTTTGAAATATGTTTCACCGGGGTTTTCAATCGGATGGAAAATTTCAGTTGCTGCATGGGCAATCTTTCTTTTGCTCTTGATTCTTGAAGAATGTAAGAAAAGATTTAGAAATAATTCATTTTCAGGATCTGAAGGCGTGATATAATGAACACAAGAAAATGATTTCAGGAGGAAATGATATGGGAAAGAAAGTTTGGCGATTGATGGCAATTCTTTTATGCGTTGTTATGTTGTCGGGACAGACAGTATTGGCAGACAGTACGAACGGTCATGATGCATATGTATCTCTGGGTGCAGATCTGTCGGCAAAGGAGAAAGCAACGGTATTAAAATTGCTTGGAATTGATCATATTGATGATTATGATGTAGAATATATTACGAATGAACAGGAGCATGAATACCTGGATGAATATCTGGATAAATCGGTTATCGGCTCGAGAGCACTTTCTTCCGTAATCGTAAAATCCGGTGGGGACGGGATTAACGTAGAAACATATAATATTACGTTCTGCACATCCGGTATGTACCGCAATGCATTGGCAACTGCAGGCATGGAAGATGCGGAGGTAATCGTCGCAGGCCCGTTTAATATTTCGGGAACCGCAGCATTGGTTGGTGCGATGAAAGCCTATGAATCGATGACCGGAGAAAAAGTATCGGAGGAGAATCTGGATGCGGCGAATCAGGAACTGGTCGTTACCGGCGAAGTTGCAGATACGATCGGAGAAGAGGAAGCAGAACAGCTGATCGCACTGGTAAAGGAAAAAGTAGCAGCCGGCAATCTGGATTCTGTCGATGAGATTGGAACTGCGATCGATGATGCTGCGAATGAATTGAATATTCATCTGTCGGATTCAGACAGACAGAAGATTGAAGAGCTGATGCAGAAGATCAGCGATCTTGATCTGGATGTCAGTCAATTGAAAGAGCAGGCGAAAGATATCTACAACAAATTAGAAGATATGGGAGCGTCTCTGCAGGAACAGGGATTTTTCACAAAACTGAAAAATTGGTTTTTATCTTTATTTAGTTTCCTGCAGTAAGAAGTTATGAACCCCCTTTCTTAGGCATAAGCTTAAGGAGGGGGGTTTTTGTGTTTATGCCGTCGATATCTCAAAATGAAATGATTTTTCTAATGGTTGGTCTTTTTGGTTTTCTATGTGTTTTCTGGGCTTTTGTGAAGCGTCCGATCCACAGTTTATTTGTGCTTGTGAGAGGAATTTTCTTTATCGTATTGTTGTATGCGATTCAATTGTCGGGAATGCGTCTGGGATGGGAACATGTGATCATGGTGAATGCGGTTACGGCTTTGATCAGCGGATGTTTGGGTGTTCCGGGAATCCTGATGCTGTATGCCATCGATTTTATTCTATGATTTTCGGATAGAGCAGAAAGAAGTAAAATTTTGTAAAAAAGTGATTGACATTTTTTGTAAAAAGATATATAGTAAATCTACACAGAAAAGGGAATAACTGGAAAGGAGAAAGATGGTAGTAATTTTATATGCGATGCTCAGCGTTTTTTTCGATGTAAAGTTCTATAGGATACCGAATGTACTATGCTTTTTTATTGCGGTGAATGGAATTTTCTTCTCTTTTATTCAATCGGGATTTTCAGAGATGGGAAGTGTGATCCTTGGAATGCTGATACCGATATGCACGCTTTACCTTTTGTTTTATTGTGGAATGATGGGTGCAGGAGATATAAAAGAATTGGCGGCGCTGGGAACCTTTTTCGGAGAAGAAATTTGGAAAGTTGTAGTCCTGAGTTTTCTGTTTAATGGTGTTATAGCTGTGATCAAGATGAGGAAGAATGCCAGTTTTGCGATCCGATTTGCTTATATGAAAGGATATCTCAGAGACTGCAGGCTGGATAAGCGGATTCAGAATAACTATGAGAGCAGCGAAGAGGACAGGATACACTTTTCCATTGGAATTTTATGTGCAGTCATCTGCATGACAGTCTTGAATTGATCAGTGGTGATGGAGAAGAATGGGGTGAGACATATGGATAAGATGAGGGTGGCAATTTATGATGAGGACATTGAGTATAGCCGCAGGCTGATGAATTATTTAAATGGCAAGTATGGACAGCAGATTGATGCCACTGCCTTCTCACAGAAGGATCATCTTGTAAGAGAAGTGGCAGAATATGGTTTTGACTGTGTTGTTACAAAAGATACGGATCGTATTGGAGCTGTTCCGATCATTCGGATTCTTGATGAAGATACGGAGGATGGATATTACCGATATGGCTCTGCAAAATCATTGGCGGAAAAGTTAGTTGCCGGACATCATGCGGAGGCAGATCTGGCAGATCGAAAGGAAAAGCTGATTGGTGTCTATTCATTATCTGAGATGGGGAAAAGGACAGAATTTGCATTAAAAAAAGCGGGACAGCTGCAGGGAATTTATATTGGCATGGAAGAATTCTGCAGCTTTGATACGGATGAATACTGGATGGAAGATTTGTTATTTTTGATCCGACAGAGAGCAGAAGATGTATGTCAGCAGTTGGAAGAACATTTACAGTGGAAGGATGGTGTTCGCTGCCTGCCTGCAGCAAGGTGTTTTTTGGATTATCGATTTATGAATGATGAAGATTACCGGTGGTTTTTTGAAAAATTATCCGAGGAGATCGACTGTCCGATCATATTTGATATTGGAATCGGCAATTTTACGGATTTTCAGTTATTTGCTAATTTTGATGTATTGTTCTTTCTGAAGTCCGCTACGGAGAATGGCAAGAAGAAAGAGCATATGTTTATGAATCTTTTGGCACAGGAAGTACCGGATATCCATGAGAAAATTATTTTTGAAAAAGAAGAGATGTCATGATAAAAGAAGAAATGATCCGCAGAGTGATGGAAAGAATTGATCTGACAGAAGAGATTTCGGATGAAGAGATTCGGATGAAGATCAGGCAGGTCATTTTGGAAGAGACCAGGGATGTTTATCTTTCGTTAAATAAAAAAGAACAGATATGCAATGAAGTTTTTTATTCCCTTCGAAGATTGGATATCTTACAGGATATGCTGGAAGATGATGAAATTACGGAGATCATGATTAATGGATACGACAAGATCTTTATTGAAAAGAATGGAAGGCTGTTTCGAACGAAAGAGAAGTTTTCATCAAAAGCAAAGTTTGAGCAGGTCATTCAGCAGATTGTTGCAAGAACGAATCGAATTGTGAATGAATCTTCACCGATCGTAGATGCAAGGCTGGAAGATGGTTCCAGAGTGCATGTATTATTAGAGCCGATCGCTCTGGACGGTTCTACGATGACGATTCGGAAATTTTCAAAAGAAATTACCAGCATGAGCCAATTATTAAAATTACATTCATTGAATGAAGAATTAATTGAGTTCTTATCGATTATGGTAAAAGCAAGAATGAATATCTTTATCTCTGGAGGAACCGGAGCAGGTAAGACAACGATGTTGAATGCACTTTCTAACTGTATTCCAAAAGATGAGAGAATTATAACAATTGAGGATTCTGCGGAATTAAAATTATCCGGGATTGAGAATCTTGTGCGTCTGGAAGCCAGAAATGCAAATTTAGAAGGCGAAAATCAGATCAGGATTAAGGATCTGATCAGGGCGAGTCTCAGGATGAGGCCGGACAGGATTATCGTTGGAGAAGTAAGAGGAGAAGAATGTATCGATATGATCCAGGCCTGTAATACTGGACACGATGGCTCGCTGTCAACCGGACATGGCAACAGTAATCGGGACATGTTGTTCCGACTGGAGACAATGGTTCTGATGGGAATGGATCTTCCGGTCAGTGCGATTCGGGGACAGATTGCATCAGCATTTGATCTGATGATCCATATATCGAGAATGCGGGATCGCACCAGAAAGATTGTGGAGATTTCAGAGATTACAGGGATTGAGAATGGGGAGATTCTGTTAAGAGTGCTTTATGAATTTGTGGAGACAGGAGAAAGACATGGAAAGATAGAGGGGAGATTTGTTCGGAAGAATCGGCTGCTTTCTGTCAAAAAGATAAAAGAGAGGGGGCTTGGCGGAGAGTATGAAGCATTATTGTCCCGGTATAAAGATCAGGAAGGATATTCCGTTGTTTCAGATGGATGTTAAAACATGGGTGACGGGAGTCTTCATGATTATGATCATTGCAGAAATATTTTTTGATTCTATCTTATTCGCAATCTTCCTGCTTCCGTATCTGCATATATGGTTTCGGGAACAAAAGGAAAGGAAGAAGAAAGAGAGGAAGCAGAAACTGAAACAAGAGGGAAAAGACTTTTTTCAATCTCTTATGAATTGTCTGTCAGCCGGCTATTCTTTAGAGGAAAGTATCCCGGTGATCAAACAGGAGATGTCGATCATCTATTCGAAAAAAAAGAGTGTTCTCATTCCTGAATTGACGATCATGGAACGAAAACTGCAGATGAATCAGAAGTTTGAGACTGTATTTTATGAGTTTGCTGAAAAATATGAGAATGAAGACTTTATTCAATTTTCTTTTGTATTAAAAACTGCAAAAAAGAGAGGCGGGAATCTGATCAGGATTCTGGAGCAGACGATAGAAACGATTAATCAAAAAAATCAGGCGGAACAGGAAATTGCGACAGTATTGGCGGGGCGTATCTTCGAAAAAAATATTATGAAAATAATGCCGTTTTTTCTGATCGCTTACCTGAAAGTTTTTAATGCTTCTTATCTGGAAGTGATGTATGAAACTTTGGCAGGAAGGATCTGTATGATCATCAGTCTTGTTACACTTGCGGCAGCCGGGAGACTATCTGATCGGATTGTTGAAATCGAGGTGTAGCGATGAAAAAGGATATCTGGAAAGAAAAGATCTGGAACAGGATACCGGAACGTTGGAAGCAATTTCGAAGATCCAGGACAGAGGCGTACATAGCAGCTTCAGAAACGGAAATCAATTATCGGATAAAGAATCAGATTTTAAAGGAATGTAAACTGGGCGTCATTGTCCTGTGTCTGTTGGTATTTTGTCTGATGGGAGCAGTCATCTCACATTTTGTTCCCCGAAAGTCATCTGATATTCAGAGAAATGAAGCAGGAGATGGCGAAAGTACGCAGCAGGTCACAATAGATGTAAACGGTGAGAAATTCGAATATGAACTACCGGTCTCTGAAAAAATTTATTCAAAAAAGGAAACAGAAGCAGTATTTGAGGATGGTTTTCAATATTTAGAAAAGGAAATGTTGAATGGAAATGTAAGCCTCAATGAGATAAGAAGTGATGTGAACTTTTTATGGGAAATTCCCGGTAATCCATTGGAGATAACATGGAATTTAGAGGATGAATCAGTCATTGATCTGGATGGAAAGGTTTATAACGAAAAGATGGAAAAAGGATCCAAACCGGTGCATGTGCTGTTGACGTTGGGATATCGGGATTTTGAAAAGGAAAAAGTATATACGTTGACTGTTTATCCGAGACAGATATCTCCAAATCAGAAAAAGGCAGAAGAAATATTAAGGGAGATAAAGAAGATTGAAAACAAGAATCGGACAAGCTTGAATTTTCAAATTCCATCTGTCATAAAGAACGCAGATATTCAAATCGGCAAACAAAAAAATGGATGGCTGATTCTGTCGGGGTTGATTGCAATATTTGGGATACTTCTGATCGCGAGACAGTTGGAACAGGAAGATCAGCAGAGAAAAAATGTAAAAAAGGCTTCCGAATTAGAATATTCGAATATCTTATGGCAGTTCGTCTTGCTGCTGGAAGCCGGATTTACAATACAGATGGCATGGAAGAAAATCGTATCGGATTATGAAAAGAGAAAGGATAAGATTCCGGATGAGAGAAGATATGTATATGAACAGATGTCGTATTCTTATCATCAGATGGAATTGGGATATTCTTTAGAAGAGATTTTTCAGTTGTTCAGTCGGAAGATGGCGATTCGTTCTTATTCAAAATTGATGACATTATTTTTGCAAAACGTAACAAAGGGGTCAAAAAAGATGCTTGATCTGTTAAAAACAGAAGAGAATCAGGCATTTCGAAATCGATGCGAGCAGGCAAAGCAGATGGGGGAAGAAGCAGATACAAAATTGCTTCTTCCAATGGGAATCATGTTGCTGAATATATTGTTGATGTTGATGGTTCCAGCATATCTGCAGTTTTAAGAGACATATTCAGGGAGGTGAAAGGCATGAAGCGTTTTTTACAGGATGAGTCAGGTATGGGAGTTGTAGAGGTAATTTTGATCATTGTCGTATTGATCGGATTGGTTATTATCTTTCAGACGCAGATCGAAAAGATTGTCAATAATATCTTCAAAACCATTACTTCAAAAACAGGAAAAGTGAAATGAAAGAAGCAGAATGTGGACAAATGACGATATTCTTAAGTCTGATGTTGATAAGTTTTTTTCTCATCATCAGTGTCTGCATAGAGGGTGTTTACGTTCAGACGGAAAAAGCGGATTTTATGGAACAGCAGTTATTAATGGGAGAGTATGCACAGGCGAATTACCATAAAGAATTGGCGGAACAGTTTCATGTGTTTGCAATAGACAGTCGATATGTTTCGAAAATGAATGCTTCCTTAAAAGCAAAATTGGAACAAAATATGAACGGTTCTTTAAAAGCGTTTCAGATATCCGATCAGACAGATATCACGGATCAGGATGGAGAGATATTAAAGCATCAGATTCGGGAATATATGAAATACGAAGAGACTTCAAATCTGCTTGAACAGATAAAAAATTCATTTCGTGGTGTGGAGGATGATGGAGATGTAAAACAATTAAAATCAACCATTCAGAACATTGGAGAAGAAGAAAGTGAAAAAGATGCAGAAGAAGAGAAAGAGACAGTAAAAGCGGAGGATCCGAGAAAAGGGTTAAACCGGTTGTTAAAAAAAGATATCCTAGATCTTGTGATGCCGAATGGAAAGCGAATCTCGGACAGAGAAATTTCCATCACCTATGGAACGAGGGATAAGAAGAAAGAGATGAAACCGGACTTTTTTCAAAAAGATACGGTATTGGAACTGTTTGATGATTCTAGCAAGAAAACGGCACTGAATCAGCTGTCCTCAGAGGGATTGGGCGTTTTGTATGCAGCTGAATTTTTTCGAAATGCAGTGGATCAAACGCAGGCGGATGGGATTCAATATGAAATGGAATATTTAATTTCAGGAAAATCCTCGGACAGAGACAACTTAAAATCAGTTGTTCATCAATTACTGGCAATCCGATTTGCACTGAATTACAGTTATCTGCTTTCTGACAGTGCAAAACAGGCAGAGGCATATACACTGGCAGCTGCGATTGCAAATATAGGAGCTTCGATACCGGGAGTTGTAGAAGGAATCAAATTATTACTTTTGGCAGCGTGGTCATATGGAGAATCCATCATAGATGTCAGATCTTTATTAAAGGGCAATAAGATTCCGCTTGTAAAAACAGAAGCAGAATGGCAGCTGTCGTTGTCAAATCTGGCAACGCTGACTGCCAATGAGGGTGGCAGTAAAAAAGGAAATACATACGAAGATTATCTCAAAATACTGCTTTTTCTCAAACTTGAGCCAAAAGAAAAGTATCTGAGGATGATGGATATGATGGAGCAGAGAATACAGGAAAAACAGAGTGATTTTCAATTATCGGAAAGTATCTTTTCGTATAAGATGATGGTCAAGAAAGAGATACCATCGCTATTTTACGGGACGTGCTATCAAGTTGAAAACAGCCGGATCTACGCATATTAACAGGAAGATAACAGGGAGGTGAAACAGCATGCTCATATACCATATATTTATAAAACCCAATAAAATTACTTCTCTCCAAGGCAAAAACGCCAGACAAGGTTACATTTATGATTATAATTTCCAGAAAAAAAGGGGTTATCTGAATGTTGACAGAGCATGCTGTTTCACCTCCCTAAAAGGAAGTATGACATTAGAAAGCAGTATTCTCATTCCAATATTCATGATCGTTATGTTGATCAGTATGATGTTTGGAGAGATGATCGTAGTGAAAGGCAGGATGTATCATGCTTTGGCGGAAACAGCCAAAATGGCTGCAGTAGAGGAATATTATGCCGAAAAGAAGAATATCAGTCTCAGTCTGTTGTATATTAAAACACTTCAAATAAAGTATTCGGATCGGGATGGTTATCCGGGACTGATCAAGATTTCGAATTTGTCTTTTTCAGGGAGCCGTCTGCTGAACGACACGGATGAAGTGGAACTTCATATGAAATATGATATGAGCATCTCTTATCCATTTATAAAAAAGAAAAAATGGAAGATTGAGGAGCGAATTTGTCAGAAAGCATTTACCGGATATCATCCAACGGCATTTGAATCAGGGGAGGGATATGCATATGTAACAAAATATGGAGATGTATATCATACATCGCTGCAATGCAGCCATATTATGTTAAAGGTGACAGGAAGTGCAGATGTCAGTGCTTATCTTCAGGGAAAAGATGGATATCAACCGTGTTCAAAATGTGCAAAAAACTGTACGGGGGAAGAGACGCAGCTTTATATTCCAAAAGAAGGAGATTGCTATCATACTTCTTTGACATGCAGTGGATTGACAAGACTGATCAGTAAGGTAACCATTTGGGAGATAGGAGATAAAAAGCCATGTTCAAGATGCGGAAGTTAGAAGCCGGTATGATGACAGTTGAAGCATCTTTTCTTTTGCCGGTTGTATTTTTTATACTGATCCTGATTTTGTTCTTTTTCTTTTTTTGTTATGAAGATGGTGTGGCAGCAGGGATCTTAAGAGAAGAAGTAGAAAAGGCCGGCGATGTGGTCAAAACGAATGGAGATATTCAGACAGGGGAATATCATATTCATTTATTAAATGAAAGAAAATTAAGTTATCTGTTAAATTATGATAATGGCAAGGCAGAATCTCAGTGTACAGCCAATATAAAGAAAAGGCTTTCGGAACAGAGTCTGTTTGGAAGCAATCATAAGGTGACGATTGAAATAAAGCATGGAGAAATAAAAGGAAAAATTACATCTGATATAAAAATTCCACTTATTGGCGCCGTAGAAATCGGCGGATTTTCTTATTTTCATGTTGATCAGAAAGTGACCGGAACGATCAGAATGCCGGCAGAACAGATTCGGAGGTGGCAGCAGATTGAATAATCATTTTTTAAAAGAAGGTTTTTCATCTTATTATGTGATAAAAAGAGAGCAGGAGTATCTGTATGAAGAACGTATTTTATCAGATCAGAAATGCAAAGCAGTGTTGTCGTTTGATATTCGGAGAGTCGATGAGGAGCGTTATTATTACTTTCATATATCCGGTTATATTCCATTAAAACAGAAGATGGACGATAAGAAGAACTCTGTAAATGAATATAAAGAAGTGTATCGAAAAATTTTAGAGGCTGTTCATGAAGTAGAGGATTATCTTTTACCGCCGGAAGGCATTTTATTAGAGAGCGAAACGATCTTTTGGGATGATCAGAACAGAAAGATTAAATTCTGTTATTTGCCGGGCAGAGAAAAAGATCTGATGCAGCAGCTGTTGGATTTAACAGAAGAGTTTTTGGAACTGATCAATTATGAAGATAAAAAATTGGTTGAATATTTGTATGGTGTTCATGAGCTGATTTCAAAAGGAAGGATTCCACTCTTTGAAGAAGATCCTGCAGAAGAGGCAGAAGAAGAACAGGTCATGTATAAAAGTGAATATGGAGAAAATGCCATGTGGGAATACGAACAGGAAGAACAGCCGTTTTTTAGAGAAGAAGCGGAAGTCAGGCAGTCGGGCAGATGGTATATGGAACTGGCGGTTTCCGCATTAATCTCGATAGGTCTTGTATTTCTGACAGGGTATCAATTATTTGCGGTATATGAATTTGGATGGACTTCCATGCGAATTAAGATGGTGGTTGTATTTTGTGCAACGTTCATCGGCAATACGATCTATCTGATAAAAAAAGCAAAGATTAAAACGGTACCGGAAAAGTTTACAACAATATTGACGGAAGAAGAAACCATTGATAAGATAGGAGAATCTTAAAGAATGGGAGTGTTTCGAATGTATCAGAGTTTCGTTAATATGCTGTTGGAATCCGGTTATCATAAATATATGACTGAGATCGGACCGGTATATATATGTGAGAAAAGTAAAAGGCAGATCGTATTTCTGACTTATCATAAAAATCAGCAAAAGCAGCCGATCTATATGCAGGACTATGAAGATCAGCTGCAGGCGATAAAAGATAAGATATTTCCGGGTCAAAGTTCCGATGTATTGTGTATTATGATTGTGGACGATGGAAATCTGTCAGAGGGGCAGATGGAAGAGAACCCGTTGTTCTCTCTGTGGATTCAGGATGAACAGACCGGTAAATTGTATATGAGCAAAGAATCAGAAGTGAAATTTCAATCCTTGTTTTCGACGATAAAAAGAAAATCTCTGGAAGCTCAAAAAGCATTGGAAAAAGAAGCGACAGAGGAAGAACGTTCGTCTGTCAGCATCAGATCTTATGTTACGCCGGCTAATACCGCTATTGTGATTGTTAATTTTGTTCTGTTCTTCTTCTCTAAATACTTGTATACGGATATGATGCGGGAAGGAGCTTCAGAATGGTCGGCGGTTTTATTAGATCACGAGGTATATCGGCTGTTTACTTCCATCTTTCTTCACTTTGATATGGAACATTTGTTATCAAATATGTTTGTCCTGTTTTTAATTGGCAGTTTTGCAGAACGGTATCTTGGAACCGCAAAATATATGATGACATACTTTGTCTGTGGAGTAGTGGGGAATATGATTTCTTTTTATGTATCGATTGGAGATCCGTCATCGGGACTGTCAGCAGGAGCATCGGGTGCCATCTATGGAATACTGGGTGTACTCGCTGTTATCTTGTGGAAAACAAAAGGAAGGCTGGAAGGTGTGCAGGGACCGGGACTGGTATTGTTCGTAATTGGAATGATTGTTCATAGCTATCAGGCCGAAGGTGTTGATAACTGGGCACATATCGGAGGTTTGGTTATGGGAATTGTGATGGGAGTTATTCTGAAAGGAAAATCTGATAAAAAGAAAGAAGAAGCGGGAGAGTAATCCTGCTTTTTCTTTCCATTACATAAGAATACGGACCCTTATAAAGGGAAGCTTAAGAAGATCGTTGTGCCTCTTCCCGGAGAAGAAAAGATGTGAAATTCACCATGAATGGATTCCATAATTTCAAGAACAAGGGGAAGACCGATCCCATGCCCGTTCTTCTTATATGTAATTCCGGGATTAAGAACGTTGGATAATTGCTGTTGATTCATCCCGCATCCGGTGTCCTGAATTTTGATCTGCAATGCTTTTGTCTGAAGTTCTGTTTGGATGGAAATCGAATTTTGAGAGCATCCGAATTCCGTCTTTTTGCAGATTGCATCGTAGCTGTTCGTCAGGATATTATAAAAAATATGCTCCAGCTGCTGTGTGCTGACAGGAAGTTCCACATCTTCGATTTCGGTAGGGATAGAAAATTGAATTCCCTGATCAGAAAGCCGGGGACTCCACGATTGATATAAATGTCTTAAAAATGAAGAAATTGGTGTTGGTTCTGCAGATGTACAGATGAGATCTTCCTCTTCCATGACTTCTTTCAAAAGCTGAAAAGCGGATGAAAAATCTTCTTTCATGCGGATCCAGGATTCATCTTTTGATAAATATTTATATAAGTGTTCAATGTGCTGCAGTTGACTGTAAATGATCGTTAAGTAATTATTTATCTCGTGTGAAAGGGTGGGTGTTGTATGTAACATATGTTCCATTTGTCATTCTCCTTTATGCCTTTCCATTCCGTTGTTATGATTAGTTTATCAGAGATAAAACAGCGGTTCAATGAATATCAAAGGCAAAAGTTCGATAAAATTTTTCCCCTTTTCCAATTTGTCCGGTTATGGTAGAATACTCTAATGAAGGAGGGAAAGATAATGTCCTATATGGCACTTTATCGAAAATTCAGACCCGATCAATTTGATGAGGTAAAAGGTCAGGAACATATTGTTACGACCTTGAAGAACCAGCTGACAGCGGATCGAATCGGACATGCATATCTGTTCTGTGGAACGAGGGGAACAGGAAAAACGACAGTTGCGAAGTTATTCGCAAAAGCGGTAAACTGTGAACATCCGGTAGATGGAAGTCCCTGTGGGAACTGCGAAAGCTGCAGGGCGATTGCAGAAGGCAGTTCCATGAATGTGATCGAGATCGATGCGGCATCGAATAATGGTGTGGACAATATTCGGGAGATTAAAGAGCAGGTGCGCTACTCTCCGACAGAAGGAAGATATAAGGTCTATATTATTGACGAAGTGCATATGCTGTCGATTGGAGCATTTAATGCATTATTAAAGACATTAGAAGAACCGCCTTCTTATGTTATTTTTATTTTGGCAACAACGGAAGCACATAAAATCCCAATTACGATTTTGTCGAGATGTCAGCGTTATGACTTCCGCAGAATTTCCATCGATACGATTGCGGATCGATTAACGGATTTGATGAAAAGAGAAGGTGTCCGAGTCGAGGACAGAGCAATCCGCTATATTGCCAAGGCAGCAGATGGCTCGATGAGGGATGCACTGAGTCTGTTGGATCAATGTATTGCATTCTATCTGGGTGAGACGTTGACCTATGACAAGGTGCTTGAAGTGCTGGGAGCCGTTGATATCGAGATTTATGAGAATCTGATGCAGCTGATCCTGGAACAGAATGCCGCCGGCGTTATGAGCTATATTGAAGAAATCATCTGGCAGGGAAAAGATCTGTCACAGTTTGTTGCGGACTTTATGTGGTATCTGAGGAACATGCTGCTTATAAAAACCGGCGATGTACCCGAAGATGCTCTGGATATTTCAAGCAGCAATCTGGAAATGATGAAAGCTCATTCAGAAAAAACAGATTCAGAGACATTGATGCGTTATATTCGTGTTTTATCAGAACTTTTAAATGAGCTAAAGTATTCGACATCCAAACGTATTCTGACAGAAGTCGCTTTTATCAAACTGTGCAAGCCGCAGATGGAGAAAAATTATGACAGCATTTTAGACAGGCTTCGTCAGATCGAACAAAAAATGGAGAGTTTGGAAAAAAATCCTGTGACAGTGGTGAAGGAAATACCGGAGAAGCAGGAAGCAATCGAGAAAGCGGCAGAGACAGATACAACAGAGGAACTCTGTAAGAAATTCGAAGCAGCTACAATAAAGGAATTACAGAAGGTCGCAGCAGGATGGAATGACCTTAAGCGTCGGCTTCCGCCAAGATTGAAATATCTTGTGAATCAATCGAAGATGGTAGTAAAAGAAGACGGTGAGCGGTTATGTCTGTTATTCCCGAACAACCCGGATGGTGAGGATGGCAAGATGACATTCGAACGTGCCGGACGCATGAAACAATTAGAACAGGAAATCAGTAATCTCGTGCAAAGAGATGTAAGCATTGAGTGCCAGCTAATGGAAAAAACGCAGGTGGAGAATCGGGATTATTATGATTTAAGTAAAATAAAAATGGAAATTGAATTTAAAGATGATTAGGAATCACTGATTACAAATAAGGAGGAAATTATGGCAAAAAGAGGCGGATTCCCGGGAGGCATGGGAATGGGTAACATGAATCAGTTAATGAAACAGGCTCAGAGAATGCAGAAGCAGATGGAAAAAGCACAGCAGGAACTGGAAGAATCGGTATATGAAGCAACTGCAGGAGGCGGAGTTGTCAAAGTTCAATTATCAGGAAAAGAAGAATTGTTATCCGTTTCTCTTGCAGAAGAAGTTGTAGATCCGGATGATATCGAGATGCTGGAAGATCTGATCATCGTTGCCGTCAATGATGCTTTACAGCAGATGCAGGATGATAAAGAAGCAAAATTAGGTAAATTTACAAATGGAATGGGCGGAGGCATGCCATTCTGATGAACTATTACAGCGATGCAATTACCAATCTGATCGAAGAGTTCAGCCGTTTACCGGGAATTGGTGCGAAATCAGCTCAGAAATTAGCCTTTCACGTAGTGAATATGCCGGAAGATCAGGTACAGAAGCTGGCGGATACGATTATATCTGCAAAAAAGAATATTCATTACTGCAAAGAATGCTGTACATTAACGGATCAGGAAATCTGCCCGATCTGTTCCAGTCCAAAGAGGGATCACAGCACGATCATGGTTGTTGAGAATACAAGAGATCTGGCTGCTTATGAAAAGACAGGAAAGTACAATGGTGTCTATCATGTATTGCATGGGGCGATTTCTCCAATGCTGGGAATCGGACCAAATGATATCCGTCTGAAAGAGCTGATGGCAAGGCTTCAGAAAGAGGTAAAAGAGTTGATTTTGGCAACAAATTCAAGCCTGGAGGGGGAAACGACAGCGATGTATATCAGCAAACTTGTAAAACCGACAGGGATTAAAGTGAGTAAAATTGCCAGCGGTGTTCCGGTGGGCGGAGATCTGGAATATATTGATGAAGTTACGTTACTTCGTGCATTGGAAGGAAGGACGGAAATATAAGAATATGATTAGAAAAGCTCAGTTATTCATAAACTGAGCTTTTGTCGTTTACATAAACCTATGTTCAGTGGTAAAATATTGAAGAGGTGGTGATTTTATGAGAACGGAAGTTGGAAATGTGATGACACAGGATCAGGTGAATTATCTTCGTTTTGGAGACAGTGACAGTCCACAGGAGATTTTAGGACGTCATTTTGTTGGAGAAGGACAGGTGATCAGTTTCTATGAGCCGCATGCAAAGTCGGCCGAACTTATATTTGAAGAAGAATCTTATATGATGGAGAATATAGAGAAGACGAATATCTATGCAGTCTATATTCCTCACCAAAAGGAATTACCATATACCATACGGCTGACGTTTGAAGATGACTCTGTTTTTGAGACGAGAGATCCTTATTCTTTTCAGGCGCAGCTCACAGGAGAGCAGCTCGAACAATGGAACAGGGGCGAATGGACAGATGTATATCGTTATCTCGGATCTCATCCGATGACGCTCAATGGGATTAAAGGTGTGTACTTTGCCGTCTGGGCACCGAATGCGAAGAGAGTGAGTGTCGTAGGAGACTTTAACCGCTGGGATGGCAGAACGAATCCGATGATTCGAAGAGAGAATGGGGATATTTTTGAGTTATTCCTGCCAAATGCCAGAGAAGGCATGATCTATAAATACGAAATAAAAACAAAAATGGGAGATGTTTTTTTGAAAGCAGATCCATTTGCCAATGCATTTGAAGTGCCGCCGAAAAATGCGCCTGTTATCAGTGATATACAGGGGTATCAGTGGAATGACAAAAAATGGATGGTAGAAAGGCACGACACGGATATTTATCGTAGTGCGGTGGCGATTTATGAAGTACATCCCGGTTCATGGAAACGTGCCGGAAGATATGGAGAATATTATCTGTCCTATGAGGAACTTGCACATCAGCTTGCAAAATATATGTCGGATATGGGATATACGCATATTGAACTCATGGGAATTCCGGAACATTTAAGAGATGAATCCATTGGGCACGAAGTATATGGTTACTATGCACCGACTTCTCGATTTGGAAGCCTGAAAGATTTCAAATATTTTGTGGATTATCTGCATCAGCATGAACTTGGCGTAATCTTAGACTGGTCACCGGCAGGCATGACGACAGATGAGGCAGGCATGTCGATGTTTGACGGAACGGCATTGTATGAATCGTTAGATGAAAATAAAAAAGGAATTATGCGATGGAACACGGTTCCGTTTGATTATTCGAAAAAACAGGTACGGAATTTTCTCCTCTCAAATGTAAAATTCTGGATGGAAGAATTTCATATTGATGGATTCCGAATTGCATCGCAGGACAGCATTATTTATGAAAAGTATTATAAAGAGAATCGGGAAGGCAGGGAATTCCTGAAAGAATTTATCGATATGATGAATGAGCAGATGCCGGGCTGTATTTTGATCACGGAACCGATGCAGGATGAATATCGCGAGCAGATGGGGAATTCATTTCAGTGGGCAGGCGACCATGTATATTCACTGATCCAACATCTGCAGAAGGATGAATACTTTGAGCGACAGCTGGAAAATAACGAGATTAACCGCTTTAAGAAAATCAATAATACGGATCGGGAAATTATTCGTCTGTCTCAGAGATTTGGAGAAACAGCTGGTTCGATCATGTCGAAGATGCCGGGGGATTACTTTGCTCAGTTTGCCAATTTGAGAACTTTGTGTGGTTTTATTGCCGGGATGCGCGGAAAGAAATATCTGTTTATGGGACAGGATATCGCACAGTGGAATGACTGGGATGTGCATAAAAGCCTGGATTGGCATATTCTGCGGGAAGCTTCCAATCTGAAATTCCAAAAGTATATCAAAGATCTGCTTCACTTTTATAAAGAACATCGGGTTCTTTATGAGACGGATGACACGGACGGGCTTCTGACATGGCTGATCAAAACCGGAGTAAAAGAGACGATTTCATTTACCCGGAAGAATTTGAGGACAGGAGAGAAACTGCTGTTTATCTGCAATTTTACACCGGTTAGTTATAATGCATTTACGATCGGTTTTGCAGAGCCGGATCGATATGCAGAAGTATTTTCCAGTGATAAGCAGGAATATGGAGGAACGGAGATGTTCCAAAATGATGAGGTGGAAACGGTGGAAGAAGAGTATGAAGGCTTTCCATATTCTCTGACGTTAAAGGTTCCGAAACAATCGGTTATTATATTAGAAAGAAAATGAGGTTAAGATCATGAAAAAAGAAGATTGTATTTTTTGCAAGATTGCAAATGGAGAGATTCCATCTGCATGTATTTATGAAAATAAAGAATTCAGGGTTGTTCTCGATGTCGGACCTGCTTCAAGAGGACATGTATTGATTTTGACAAAGGAACATTATGACAATATCTTTGAGATCGATGCAGAAACGGCAGGAAAATTATTCTCACTTGCATCGGTAGTTGCCCGTGCAATGAAAAAGACATTACATTGTGACGGCATGAACCTTTTGCAGAACAATGGAACGATCGCCGGTCAGACGGTATTCCATTTTCATCTGCATCTGATCCCGCGCTATGAAGGCGATCATATACAGATTACATGGCCGCAGGGCGAGATCAGCGAAGAGGAAAAGCAGGAACTTGTAAACCTGATCAAAAAGGAAATTTAGTGATGTCGAAGATTTCATGGAAACCGGGCAATATGATTTATCCTCTTCCGGCGGTGCTGGTCACATGCAGCAATGGAAGAGGAGAAGATAATGTTCTGACGATTGCATGGACGGGAACGGTATGTACGAATCCGCCGATGACTTATATTTCCGTGAGACCGGAACGCCATTCTTATCATATCATAAAAGAAAGCGGTGAATTTGTCATCAATCTGACGACAAAGAAACTTGCGAAGGCAGCGGATTTTTGCGGAGTCCGTTCGGGCCGCGATATGGATAAGTTCGATCAGATGCATCTGACAAAGGAGAATGCAAAGGTCGTGAATGTTCCGATGATTGCAGAAAGTCCGGTCAATATTGAATGCAAAGTAACAGAGATCAAAGAATTGGGATCGCATCATATGTTTTTGGCAGAAGTTGTAAATGTCAATGTGGATGAGACTTTGATCGATGAGAATGGAAAGTTTCATCTGTCGAAGTCTAATCCTTTAGTATATTCTCACGGTGAATATTACGAAACAGGAAAAGAACTCGGATCTTTTGGATATTCTGTAAAAAAGAAAAAAGTAAAAAAGAAAAAGCGAAAGGAACGTTATCGTGAATAACATTACATTGTTAGGAATGCCGGGTGCGGGGAAAAGCACGATCGGTGTTCTTCTTGCCAAAGCATTGGGATATGATTTTCTGGATACGGATCTGTCAATCCAGAATCAGGAAGGGATGCTCCTTCGAGAAATCATAGCAGAGAAAGGGCTGGAAGAATTCAAGAAGATCGAAGAACGCGTCAATGCGGCCGTAGAGACAGAGAAAACCGTGATCGCACCCGGGGGAAGCGTGATCTATGGGGAAAAGGCGATGGAACATCTTGCGGATATCAGCAGGATTGTCTATCTTGAATTATCCTATGAAGAGCTGCAGAGACGATTGGGAGATCTGACAAAGCGGGGAGTTGCATTCCGGGAAGGGCAGACATTAAAAGATTTATACGAAGAGCGTGTTCCGTTATATAAAAAATATGCAGACATATCAATCTGCACGGATCATCTTGATATTGGAGAAGTTTTGGAGAAAGTATTACAGAATCTTTAATTTTTAAAGAAGGGCGAAAAATTAATTTACAAAAAGAAATTGTATGCTATAATTATATTGTTTTAGTGTGTAAATTTGCGTAGCTATGCGAATATCATGGCTATGATTTGGATAGATAATAATAGATTATAACAGATAGAAGATCGATTAATTTTTTGAATAGACAGATAAATATTGAGGTGTAAAATGGAACAGAAATACGTAGTCAAAGGCGGAAATCCTTTAGTTGGTGAAGTAGTGATCGGCGGAGCTAAAAATGCAGCACTTCCAGTTTTAGCAGCAGCAGTTATGACAGATGGATGTTGTCATATTGATAATATGCCGAATGTAAGAGATATCAATGTTTTGTTACAGGCGATGGAAGGAATCGGCGCAGGCATTAATCGGATAAATGAAAATGAAGTAGTCATTACAGGTCAGAATATCAAACCGGATGAAGTTGTGGATAACGAATTTATCCGGAAAATTCGTGCGTCCTATTATCTGATAGGAGCGTTGTTAGGAAAGTATAAGAAAGCACAGGTCGTACTGCCGGGAGGATGTGCGATTGGTGCAAGACCGATCGACCAGCACATTAAGGGCTTTGAAGCACTCGGTGCAACAGTTACGATCGAACATGGCATGATCAGAGCAGAAGCGGAACATCTGGTGGGAAACCATATTTATATGGACGTTGTCTCGGTTGGTGCAACGATTAATGTTATGATGGCAGCATCTCTGGCAGAAGGCAATACGATCATTGAAAATGCGGCAAAAGAACCGCATGTTGTTGACGTTGCGAATTTCTTAAATTGTATGGGAGCAGATGTTCGCGGAGCAGGTACGGATGTCATTCGTATTAATGGCAAAGAGTCATTTGGCAATTGCGAATATTCGATTATCCCTGATCAGATTGAAGCCGGCACATTTATGACGGCCGCTGCCGTTACAAAAGGTGATATCACGGTAAAAAATGTAATTCCGAAACACCTGGAATCCATTACAGCGAAGCTGATCGAGATTGGTGCAGAAGTACAGGAATTCGATGATGCAGTGCGTGTTGTGGCAACAAAGCGTTTGAAACCTACGCAGATCAAGACGCTTCCATATCCGGGATTTCCGACGGATATGCAGCCTCAGATGGCAATTACGCTGGCATTGTCTGATGGTATCAGCATGGTTACGGAAAGTATCTTTGAGAATCGTTTTCGTTATGTAGATGAGCTGACGCGAATGGGAGCTAAGATTCAGGTAGAAGGGAATACGGCAATCATTACCGGCGTTGAAAAGTATACCGGAGCAGAAGTAAGTGCGCCTGATCTGAGAGCAGGTGCTGCGTTAGTGATTGCAGGATTGGCTGCAGATGGAATTACACAGATTGATAATATCGGATTTATCCACAGAGGATATGAAAGATTTGCAGAAAAATTACGTGAACTCGGTGGACAGATCCAGATGGTAGAAACAGAAAAAGAATTACAGAAGTTTATTCTTCAAGTTAGTTAATTAGTTAATCAGGAATATATGCCTATGGGAAAGAGAAAGTACTTAAAAGACAAAGTGTATCAGTCGGGGCAGTGGCTGGAACTGATCATATCAATTTTGATCATTCTTGCAATCTGTTTTTATGCAATCGTATTAGCTGTTGAACTGGTATCATTAATGACCGGGAAGAATCCGAATATTGAAGATCTGAGCGGTTTTATCAATCTCGGTTTTGGTCTGGTAATTGGCATTGAGTTTATTAAGATGCTTTGTAAGCATTCTCCTTCGATTATTGTAGAAGTGTTAATCTTCGCGGTTGCCCGTCAGATGATCGTTGAACATACAACGCCGATCGACAATCTGATCGCAATCAGCTGTATCGCGATTTTGTTTGCAATACGAAAGTTTCTATTTTTGCAATTTGATGAAAAAGAACGCATGACTTTTTCTCCGCAGGAGCCAGTGATTGAGATCAATTATCTGTTAAAGGTAAATATTCCGATTGACAATGTAGAAGATACATTGTATGATGTCTTTTGCAAGCATTGTTCAGCAGAGCGTCTGACAAAAGGTGTTTGCATTTACTTCAGTGGATGTGCATTGAGAATTGCCAGGATGGCAAAAGGAGAGATTGCAGAGATTGAAGTGATACAGGGAGCACAGACATTTATTATGTCTGACAGATAAAACAGAATATAAGTTTTCTTATTCAGAACGACGGAGGTTTAAGGGCCAGTGAAGTCGTGGCAACCCCTATATGGAAGGTGCCGGCCGGAGCCGCTTCAGCAGCGGAGCAATAAGAGAATGTACAGTGAAGTTATGAATCCGGTCCATTTGACCGGATTTCTTTTTATTGTATCGGAAATTTTTTTGGATTTCCGATACAATAAAAAATGATCTGCACTTTTATGTGAAGAAAGGAGATTACGATGGAACGATTATTATTTACTTCTGAGTCAGTAACAGAAGGACATCCGGATAAGATGTGTGATCAGATCTCGGATGCGATCTTAGATGCATTATTAGAAAAGGATCCGATGAGCCGGGTTGCATGTGAGACATGTACGACAACCGGTCTGGTTATGGTTATGGGCGAGATTACGACCAATGCCTATGTAGACATTCAGAAGATTGTCCGGGATACCGTTACGGAAATCGGATATACAAGAGGAAAATATGGTTTTGATGCGGAAACATGCGGTGTGTTAGTTGCAATTGATGAACAGTCAAGTGATATTGCAATGGGTGTGGACAAAGCATTGGAAGCAAAAGAGAATAAGATGTCGGATGAAGAAATCGAGGCAATCGGTGCCGGCGATCAGGGCATGATGTTTGGATATGCCACAAATGAAACGGATGAATATATGCCATATCCGATCTCACTTGCTCATAAGATGGCAAGAAAGCTGACAGAAGTCCGCAAGAATGGAACACTGCCATATCTGCGTCCGGATGGCAAAACGCAGGTAACGGTAGAATATGATGAAGAAGGAAAACCGGTCAGACTGGATGCAGTCGTATTATCGACACAGCATGATCCGGATGTAACACAGGAACAGATTCATGAAGATATCAAAAAGTATGTCTTTGATGCGGTTATTCCTGCGGATATGACAGATGAGAATACGAAGATGTTTATCAATCCGACCGGACGATTCGTTATCGGCGGACCGCATGGAGATGCAGGACTGACCGGTCGTAAGATCATCGTAGATACATACGGTGGTTATGCACGTCATGGCGGTGGCGCTTTCTCAGGAAAAGACTGCACAAAAGTTGACCGTTCTGCCGCTTATGCAGCACGTTATGTAGCAAAGAATATTGTAGCAGCAGGATTGGCAGACAAGTGTGAGATTCAGCTGTCTTATGCGATCGGTGTTGCACAGCCGACATCCATTATGATTGATACATTTGGAACAGGAAAACTTTCAGAGGAACAGTTAGTGGATCTTGTAAGAGAAAACTTTGATCTGCGTCCGGCAGGAATTATCAAGATGCTCGACCTTAGAAGACCGATTTATAAACAGACGGCAGCATATGGTCACTTTGGAAGAAATGACCTCGATCTCCCTTGGGAAAAGCTGGATAAAGTTGAGGATTTAAAAAAATATTTGTAAAGTGATAAGGGTTTCAAACAGGACTGTATATAAATGATTATATACAGTCCTTTGCTCAAAGAAAGGGGAATCAAAGATGCAGTTACAGAAAAAGAATCTGCTTGTTTATGCGGTCACGGATCGACGTTGGACCGGTGAACAGACAATGATACAGCAGATTGAAGAAGCGCTGCAGGGTGGTGCAACGATCATTCAGCTAAGAGAAAAGAATCTTGATGAAGAGGCCTTTTTGGAAGAAGCCATCGAAGTGAAAAAAATCTGCCAAAAGTATCAGGTGCCGCTGATCATTAATGACAATGTGGAAGTTGCATTAAAGTCAGGTGCAGACGGTGTGCATGTCGGACAGAGCGATATGGCAGCGAATAACGTGAGAAGAATCCTTGGACCGGATAAGATCATCGGCGTATCTGCAGCAACCGTAGAAGAAGCAATCTATGCGGAGAAGCAGGGTGCGAATTATCTGGGAGTTGGTGCGGTATTTCCAACAAGCACAAAGGACAACACGCGGGATGTGGACTATGATCGGCTAAAATCAATCTGCAGTGCAGTCGATATTCCTGCAGTTGCGATCGGAGGAATTACAAAAGAGAATCTGATGCAGTTAAAAGGAAGCGGCATTGCCGGAACTGCAGTGGTAAGCGCCATTTTTGGACAAAATGACATCAGACGGGCAACGGCAGATCTGAGAGAACAGGTCAGCAAAATGCTCGGCAGCATTCCGACGGCATTATCCATTGCGGGAAGTGATTCAAGCGGAGGTGCCGGTATTCAGGCAGATATCAAAACCATGATCGCAAACAACGTCTATGCGATGACTGCGATCACAGCACTGACAGCACAGAATACGACCGGTGTTGCGGGGATTTACGAAACGACACCGGAATTTCTTGCACAACAATTGGACTGCATTTTTACGGACATTTTTCCGGATGCCGTAAAGATCGGTATGGTTTCATCCGTTGAGCTGATCCATGTGATCGCAGATAAATTAAAAGAATACGGTGCAAAGCATATTGTTCTTGATCCGGTTATGGTTGCGACGAGCGGATCAAAGCTGATCAGTGAAGATGCAGTCGGGGCTTTAAAAGAACAGCTGATACCGCTTGCCCAGGTGATTACGCCGAATATTCCGGAAGCGGAAGTGCTGGCAGGAAGAAAGATCGATTCTGCAGACGAAATGCTTCAGGCTGCGAAGATCATCTGCGAAAATTATGGCTGCAATGTACTTGTCAAAGGCGGACATCAGTTGAATGATGCCAATGATCTGCTGTATACAGGGGATGGTTTTCGGTGGTTCTATGGAGAACGCATTGACAATCCGAATACACATGGAACCGGATGCACGCTTTCCAGTGCGATCGCGTCCAACCTTGCAAAAGGATATTCGTTAGAAGCAGCAGTACAATCTGCGAAAGAGTATCTCTCCGGGGCATTAAGATCAAACCTGGATCTTGGCAAAGGAAGTGGTCCATTAGATCATGGATTTATAATAAGGTAAGTTTAGTATTTTAAAAAATGCATAGAAATATGTTTACTTTTTAACAATGGTTTGATATATTACACATGGATGGTATTCTGAAAAGAAACTATACCAAAGACAGACATTATTTTTTAAATTTAACAGGTAAAGCTTATATTCCATTTTACAGTCAGAATGTCCGGAATGAACCGGCATTCTGATCATGAAAAAGAAATAAGACTTAGGGTGTCACCGAATTCAGCGAAGAAACGATTTTCACGGGAATGAGGTGATAGCATGAAGATTGGATTTATCGGCGCAGGGAACGTAGGATGTTCACTCGGCAGATATTTGAAACACAATCAGGCGATGGTTGCCGGATATTACAGCAGGAGCAGAGAATCTGCAAAAGAGGCAGCCGAATTAACAGATACGGCACAGTTTGACACGATAGAAGAAATTGTGAAAATGTGTGATACTCTATTTCTTACAGTGCCTGACGGACAGATTGCAGAAGTCTGGAATCAGGTAAAAAGTTTTCCGATTGAAGGAAAAGTGATATGTCATTGCAGCGGAGCAATGTCCGCTGAAGTCTTTTCAGGGATTCATGAGCAGGGGGCTTATGGATATTCCATTCATCCGATGTTTCCATTTAACAGTAAGACAATTCCATATGACAGTTTGCAGACAGCGTTTATCTCCGTCGAAGGGGATGCCGAAAGACGAGATGAGCTTGCAGCGTTGTTTGAAAGCTTTGGAAATCCGGTCAAAGTGTTAGATGGAAAGGATAAGACCAGTTACCATGCAGCGGCAGTGATGGCATCGAATCAGGTAGTAGCACTGATGGAGATGGCTGTTGACCTGTTGGGAACGTGCGGGTTCACGGAAAAACAGGCACTGCAGGCAATTAAGCCTTTGGCAGAAAAAAATCTGGCCAATATACTGGCAGTTGGGACGACAGATGCGCTCACGGGGCCGGTAGAACGGAATGATGTGCAGACAGTAAGAAAGCATCTTGCAGAGTTTAATGAAGAACAGAAAGCCGTCTATAAGGCTTGTTCAAAGATGTTGCTGCACATTACGGAACGGAAATATCCGAAACGTGATGAAAATGAAATGAAGGAATTATTGGAGGAATAGTAAAAATGAAAACAACCGTTACAACACTTCAGAAGATGAAAGAAGAAGGACAGAAAATTACAATGTTAACAGCCTATGATTATTCTACCGCGAAATTAGAAGACGCAGCAGGCGTGGATACGATTTTAGTAGGAGATTCGCTTGGAAATGTCATGTTGGGCTATGAAAATACAATCCCGGTAACCGTAGATAATATGATCACATATGGAGCTTCCGTTGTCCGCGGAGCAAAAAATGCATTTGTAGTCATCGATATGCCATTTATGTCTTATCAGACATCGGTATATGATGCAGTCTGCAATGCAGGCCGTATCATGAAAGAGACCGGATGCGATGCGGTTAAATTAGAAGGCGGGGTAAAAGTTGCACCGGTCATTCAGGCAATTACGGATGCATCGATCCCGGTCGTTGCACATGTCGGTCTGACACCACAGTCGATCAATGCATTTGGCGGACATAAAGTACAGGGAAAAACAGAAGCAGCTGCAAAGCAGATTATTGAAGATGCAAAAGCAGTAGAAGCAGCCGGAGCATCTGCAGTTGTTATCGAAGGCGTTCCTGCAGCAATTGGAAAATTAGTAACAGAAGCAGTAAAAATTCCGACCATTGGAATTGGAGCAGGTCCTGACTGTGATGGACAGGTTCTTGTATACCAGGATGTATTGGGAATGTTTACCGACTTTACTCCAAAATTCGTAAAACGCTATGCGGATATCGGAACGACCATGAAAGAAGCTTTTGCTGATTATATCAGAGAAGTAAAAGATCAGAGTTTTCCGGAAGAAAAGCATTGTTATACGATCAAAGAAGAAGTAATCGAAAAATTATATTAGGAGATATCGAAAATGAAAGTCGCATATACAGTAAAGGAAGTCAGAGAACAGGTAAAAGCATGGAAAAAAGAGGGGCTGACCGTTGGTCTGGTGCCTACAATGGGTTATCTTCATGAAGGACATGCGAGCCTGATGAAAAAAGGTGTGGAACAGTGTGACAAAGTGGTTGTCAGTGTCTTTTTAAATCCGATGCAGTTTGGTCCGAGTGAGGATCTGGCAGCCTATCCGAGAGATTTTGAACATGATTCGAAACTGTGCGAAGATATGGGCGTTGCAATGATCTTTCATCCGGAGCCGGAAGAAATGTATTCACCGAACTTCTGCTCTTATGTGGATATGAGCGTTCTGACGGAAGATTTATGTGGAAAGACCAGACCGGTTCATTTCCGCGGTGTATGTACGGTATGCAGCAAATTATTTAATATTGTACAGCCGGACAAAGCGTTCTTTGGTGAAAAGGATGCACAGCAGCTTGCAATCATCAAACGTATGGTAGAAGATCTGAATATGGATCTTGAGATCGTTGGATGTCCGATCATCCGTGAAGAAGACGGACTTGCAAAATCATCCAGAAATACTTACTTAAGTGAAAAAGAGAGAGAAGCTGCTTTAATCTTAAGCAAGAGTATTTTCCTGGGACAGAAGATGGTGCAGGAAGGTGAAACGGATGCAGGCAAAGTGGTGAAAGCCATGACAGAGCTGATCGAGACAGAGCCACAGGCACATATCGACTATGTAAAAGTTGTGGATGCCATGACAATGCAGCCGATCGAAGTGATCGATCGTCCGATCGTAACAGCGATTGCAGTATATATCAATGATACGGCACGGCTGATTGATAACTTCCATTATAGTCCTGAAAATAAGTAAAATTTACTAAAAAAATTCAGAAATTTGGATATAGTTTGAAGGAGAAGACCAATGCATGTAAATATGTTAAAGGCAAAAATTCATCGTGCGACAGTAAAACAGGCAGAGCTGGATTACGTCGGAAGTATTACGGTAGATGAAGATTTACTGGATGAAGCCGGAATTTTGGAATACGAAAAAGTTCAGATTGTGGATGTGAATAACGGAAGCAGATTTGAAACTTATACCATCGCGGGAGAACGCGGCAGCGGCATGATCTGCTTAAATGGAGCAGCAGCAAGATGCGTTTCTACCGGAGATAAAATTATCATTATGTGTTATGCGGATTATACGCCGGAAGAGGCGAAGGAGCATAAACCAAAAGTATTATTTGTAGACGAAGAAAATCAGATTTCCCGTATTACAAATTATGAAAAACACGGAAGACTAGAGGATATGTAATCATGTTAAAAGGCAAAACGGTAGTAATTGGAGTGACCGGAAGCATCGCGGCATATAAGATGGCGAATGTAGCCAGCATGCTCATCAAAAAACACTGTGATGTTCATGTGATCATGACGAAGAATGCAACGAATTTTATTAATCCGATCGCATTTGAGACATTGACGAATCACAAATGCCTCGTGGATACATTTGACCGAAATTTTCAATTTCATGTAGCACATGTATCGTTGGCACAGCAGGCAGACTGTATGCTGATCGCACCGGCATCGGCAAATGTAATTGGCAAGATTGCAAATGGAATTGCAGATGACATGCTGACGACGACGATCATGGCATGTGAGGCTCCAAAGCTGGTTGCACCTGCGATGAATACACATATGTTCTATAATCCGATCGTTCAGGATAATCTGAAGAAGCTGGAGCGTTTCGGTTACGAAATCATCAGTCCGGCAGCGGGAAGACTTGCGTGCGGAGATACCGGAGCAGGAAAACTCCCGGCAGAGCAGGTTCTCGTAGATCATATTGAACGGGTAATTGCGAAAGAAAAGGATCTTAAGGGCAAGAAGCTCCTGGTGACGGCAGGACCGACGCAGGAAGCAATCGACCCGGTCCGATACATTACCAATCATTCGACTGGAAAGATGGGATATGCAATTGCAGAGGCGGCAATGCTGCGAGGAGCGGATGTGACGTTAGTTACCGGTCAGACTGCGATTGACCCTCCGCCTTTTGTGAAGGTTGTTCCGGTTATCAGTGCGCAGGATATGTTTGAAGCGGTAAAAGAACATTTTGCGGAACAGGACATTATCATTAAATCTGCAGCAGTGGCAGATTACCGCCCGTCAAATGTATCGGATGAGAAGATCAAGAAAAAAGACGGCGATATGTCGATTCCCATGGAGCGGACGACGGATATCCTTCAGTATCTTGCGGAGCATCGAAGAAATGAGCAGTTTATCTGTGGATTTTCGATGGAGACACAGAATATGCTGGAAAATTCGAGAAAAAAGCTGGATAAGAAAAAGCTGGATATGATCGTTGCGAATAATCTGAAAGTAGAAGGCGCAGGATTTGGAACGGACACGAATGTGGTTACGTTTATTACAAAAGAAGAAGAGAAAACATTAGAGATCATGACAAAGCAGGAAGTTGCGGATGAACTGCTTGATTTTATCCGATCAAAAATGTAAAAGGCAGAGAGAATTCGGAAACGGGTTCTCTCTTCTTTTATATGAAGTATTCAGGAGAAATCGACCCTCTGTTCTTTTTTATAGAAAGTTTATGAAAATAAAGATTGCGGTATGGTATAATGATTTTATCAATGACGGAGTGGACGGAGGAAGACGATATGAAGATCGTTAATAAGATAAGAGTAATATTTATACCGGCAATTGTACTGCCGTTGACGCTGATCGTAATTTCGTTTGCCATCTTAAGTTTTTCCTATACGCGATCAGTTTACAGCACCGGTTCGGGCATTGCTTCGATTGACAGTTTTTTGAATACGACGCAGACGATGAATGCACTGACAAGTGATATTTTTGAGGAAATCAAGCGTATTGCAAAAGAATCACCGGAAAATTTTGAGAATGCGGATTATATTGATAAGGTAAATGAATCTTTAAAAGATAAGGATTCTTATCTGATCGTGCGAAAAGATAATGAAGTAATCTATCGGGGAACAGAAGAAAAGCATGATAAGATTGAAAGCATGCTTCCGACATATGGTTCGACGATCAGTTCAGAAGATAGTGGCATATTGATCAGTACGCCGGAGAATTTTCTGATCAAGCAGCAGGATTTTCGGTTCAGCGACTCTTCTCAGGGAACGATTTTTATTATGACGAATCTTGAGACGATCAAACCGCATTTTCGAAAGATTATTGTGCAGCTGATGTTGTCAGTGATTCTTGTTTTATTTATGACAAGTGCTCTGCTGACATGGTATATGTATTATGAATTTGTTCGTCCGATCAATCTGCTGAAGGATGGAACGGATCGGATTCGGGAAGGTGATCTGGACACGGATGTAGAGGTGATGAATGACGATGAGATCGGTGATCTCTGCGTATCATTTAATGAGATGCGTGAGGAATTGAAAAAGTCAATTAATGACAGGCTGAAGTATGAAGAAGAGACACGGGATCTGATCAGTAATATTTCACATGATTTAAAGACACCGCTGACTGCGATCAAAGGTTATTCAGAGGCGATCATAGATGGCGTTGCGGACACGCCGGAGAAGATGGAACGTTATGTAAGGACAATCTATAATAAGGCGAATGATATGGATGTCCTTTTGAATGAGCTTTCCATTGCGTCGAAGATCGACTGTAATACGGTGCCGTATAATTTTATCAAAATCGATATCGAAACTTATTTTATGGACTGCATTGACGAAATCGGTTCTGACCTGGAACAGAAGAATATGGATTTTGCGTTTTTTAATTACTGTCAAAACCGTTGTTTTGTCATGGCGGATCCTGAGCAATTGAAGCGGGTGATTACGAATATTATCAGCAATGCGTGCAAATACAGTGGAAGAGTGAAGGGACATGTGAATATCCGTTTGAAGGAGATGGAGAATTATATTCAGGTTGAGATTGAAGATGACGGTATCGGTATCAGTGCAAAAGATCTTCCGAATATTTTTAATCGACTGTATCGTGCGGATGCTTCCCGGGGTAGTTCCGGAGGAAGCGGACTTGGACTTTCTATTTCGAAAAAGATCATCGAAGATCATGGCGGTCATATCTGGGCAAGCAGTAAGCTGAATACGGGAACGACGATTTATTTTACTTTAAATAAAGTGACGGAGGAGGATGAAGAATATGAGTAAGATTTTAATTGTAGAAGATGAGCTGAGCATTGCGGAGCTGGAAAAGGATTATCTCGAGCTTAGTTCTTTTGAAGTAGATATTGAGACTGATGGGCAGAGCGGGTTGGACAGGGCGTTGTCGGATGATTATGATATGCTGATCCTTGATCTGATGCTGCCGGAGATGGATGGGTTTGAGATCTGCAAAAGAGTCCGGGCAGAAAAGAATATTCCGATTCTGATGGTATCTGCCAAGAAGGATGATATCGATAAGATACATGGATTTGGCCTGGGAGCGGATGACTATATTACAAAGCCATTCAGCCCGAGTGAACTGGTTGCCCGTGTGAAGGCTCATCTGGCGAGATATGATCGTCTGGTTGGCAGTGGTACACCTGAGAACGATATCATCGAAATACGTGGAATCAAAATTGATAAGACGGCACGGCGTGTCTATGTAAATGGTGAAGAAAAGGCATTTACGACGAAAGAATTTGATCTTCTTACGTTTCTTGCAAGCCACCCGAACAGAGTCTTTAAAAAAGAGGAATTGTTTAATAAGATATGGGATATGGAATCAATCGGGGATATCGCAACAGTAACCGTACACATAAAAAAGATTCGCGAGAAGATAGAATTTGATACGTCGAAGCCTCAGTATATTGAGACAATCTGGGGAGTCGGATATCGATTTAAGATATAAAAGCGGAAAAGGCAGAATATGAAAAGACAAAAGAAAGCAGATATTTTATATATGGATCAGGATATCATCGTGTGCAGAAAGCCACAGGGGATGCCGGTTCAAAATGACAAAAGCAGAGATTTAAGCTTATATAACGATCTGAAAAATGAGATCAGCAAAAAAGAAAAGCAGGTACCGGAATTGTTCGTTGTACACCGATTGGACCGGCCGGTCGGCGGGGTGATGGTATTTGCAAGAACGAAGGAAGCAGCGGCGAATTTAAGTGCACAGATACAAAAAGGGATTTTTGAAAAGTACTACCAGGCGGTTCTGACGGGCGATCTTCCGGATGATCAGGGAGTGCTGACAGACTATCTGAAAAAAGATGCAAAGACGAATACTTCGAAGGTCGTTCCGGAAGGCACAAAAGGTGGGAAGAAAGCGGAGTTAGAATATGAGGTTCTCGATGTGATCGAGACAGATCAGGGAGTATATACATATGCACTGATCCATCTTCTGACGGGAAGACATCATCAGATCAGAGTACAATGTGCCAATGCCGGTGCAGGAATTTGGGGAGATACAAAATACAATCCGAAATTCCGAAATACAAAACGCAGATATGTGCAGATTGGTCTATATGCGACGAGAATCAGTTTTCAACATCCATCTACCGGAAAGAAGCTCGTTTTTAAAGTAGAAGCAGATGGAGAAGCATTTGATCTTTTGGATGCGGAAGAATGTTAAATAAGGGATATTCCCGATGACCAAAAAGCCCCTCAGTCTTTGAAGGACTGAGGGGCTTTGAAGCGGCAATTATCCGCCTCGGACTGACATCGGATAAAAGGAAAGGACCGATGCCGTGCTTAAAATGATGATTATATCTTAACAGAGATATTTTATATATTAAAGAATATCTCTGCCAACGATCTTTGCAATTCCACGTGCTTTTTCGATTAAGTTGTGGAACTTTTCAGGTTTCAGGCATTGAGCGCCGTCTGACCATGCCTGATCCGGATTCTCATGTACTTCGATGATCAGACCGTCTGCTCCCGCAGCAACAGCGGCAAGTGATGCAGATTCTACTAATTTCCAATCGCCGGTTGCATGCGAAGGATCAATGATGATCGGCAGGTGTGTCCGTTCTTTTACGATCGGAATAACGCTCAGGTCGAGGGTATTACGAGTTGCTGTTTCGTAGGTGCGGATTCCTCTTTCGCAGAGAATGACGTTCATATTGCCATTTGCCATAATGTATTCTGCGGACATGATCCATTCATCAATGGTATTGCAGAGACCACGTTTTAAGAGAATCGGTTTTGTTGTTCTTTTTCCAATCTCTTTTAACAGTTCGAAATTTTGCATATTTCTGGCACCGATCTGGATCAGATCAACGTTTTCTTCAAATTCTTCAATTTTATCTGCACTCATAAGTTCGGAAACGATAGGAAGACCTGTCTGCTTCTTGGCTTCCAGCATAGCCATGATTCCCTGGGTACGCATGCCCTGGAATGCATAAGGACTGGTACGTGGTTTGTAAGCACCGCCTCGAAGCATATGTCCGCCGGCTTCTTTTACTTTTTGAGCAACGGAGCATACCATCTCTTCGCTTTCGACGGAACATGGTCCGCCAATGATAACAAGGGGTTCTTTTCCTCCAACTTTGATTCCGTCAACATCGATGACTGAATCTTCCGGATGGAATAAGCGATTTGCCAGTTTGTATTGAGCGACGATACGGACAACATCATGCACTGCTTTGTTCGCTTTAATTGTCTTAACGTCTAATTTAGAAGTGTCACCTTCGATGCCGTAAACAGTAAATACATCTCCGATGCAGGCATGAATACGACAGCCTGCTTCTGTAATTTCTCTATGTAAACGATTCACATCATCCTGAGGTGGATTTTGCTTTAATGTAATAACCATAATGAATACTCCTTTATCTATAAATAATAGTTGTTTTTAGATTGGTTTTTGTCTTAAAATCGGTAATAAATCTTCCATAGGAAGTTCTTTGATATAGGAATGTCCGGGTTCATCTACCCATACGGTGCTGATGGTATTTCCGGATGCCTTTTTATCCATGGTTGTTAATTCATAGACCTTCTGAATATCAAAATCATCCGTGATCGGAAGTCCCATACGGAGGCAGATATTCTTCAGCCGTTCCTTTAATTCACCGGAAGTAATAAAGTAAAACATTCCCATCATAACGGCTTCTCCATGCAGATAAGTCTCCAGATTATAATAGGATTCAATGCCATGGCCGATGGTATGACCAAAATTCAAAAGCTTTCGAAGCCCGTTTTCCTTTTCATCCTGCTGGACAACATCCCGCTTCATGCATAAAGAACGATAGATGATCTCTTCCATATGCATGTTATAATCATCCTTCTCAAAAAGTTCAAATAACTTTGGATCACGGATCAGGCCTGCTTTTATGGCTTCGACTAAGCCGTTCACTTTCTGCCGTTCCGGTAAAGTGGATAAAGTGTCAAAATCAATAAGAACAAGCTTTGGATGATAGAAAGCACCGACAATGTTTTTTACTTTTCCCAGGTTGATCGCAGTTTTTCCGCCAATGCTGCTGTCAATCTGAGAAAGTGTTGAAGTAGGAATTGACATATAATCGATGCCGCGCATATAGCTTGCGGCAACGAAGCCGGATAAATCGCCGATCACCCCTCCGCCAAGAGCTATGATCAGATCTTTTCGACTCATATGAAAATCCAGACAGGCTGTTAATACTTCCTCAAATACTGCCATGCTTTTACTGTCTTCCCCGCCAGGAACACGGTAAACCATGGAAACCGGACACTGATCTTTTACTATGTCGATCCATCTGTTCGGTATATTCTGATCAGTTAAGATAAAGACTCTTCGGTCCAAGTCGATATAAGAAGAAATTGAATTGATACAGCCTCGGTCCAAAATAATGTCATATACGTCACTCTGGGTTCGCATAGTTAACTTCATACTGTGTCACCTTCTTTTTATTTGTTTGTGTTTGATTTTTCGTATATTAAAGTGTAGCACTTTAATGCACTAAAGTGATTATATTATGTAAGGAAGGAAATGTCAACAGCGAAATTGTATTTTTATCCGTACAGGAAATGATAAAATGTTTGACAAAGAAAATATCTTGTCTTAAAATGGATATACTGACGATGAAGAGGGTTAGTATATGGAAGCATCTGTTCACAGAGAGGAAGCCTGGTGGTGTGAAGCTTCTAGCGGATATCCATAGAACCTGCCTTGGAGTTACTGTCCGAAAGGACAGCGCAGACCAGCGTTATGGGCATTTAGAGAGAGTTCTGATGAGAAGGATCAGAATTAATCAGGGTGGTACCGCCGATATTTTCGGTCCCTAAGGGGATAGAAGATATCGGCGTTTTTATTTGATACAATAAAAACCGCCCATGTGTTCTAAGGGAAATGAAGAATGGAGGATAATATCAATGAAACTAAATCATTTAGTAAGTCAGAGATTTAAGGAAAGACCGGCGGATTGTGTGATTGAAAGTCATGCTCTGATGATCCGCGGAGGTTACATGAAGTATGTTGGAAACGGGATTTTTTCGGAATTTCCAATTTTAAGAAGGATTACTACTAAGATCGAAAAAATCATTCGGGAAGAGATGAATCGGATTGATGGACAGGAAGTTTTATTTCCGGTTGTGATGCCTGCTGATCTGTGGGATCAGTCCGGACGCTATGAAAGTGTCGGCAGTGAATTGCTTCGTTTTACGGACCGCAATCAGTCCAGAATGGTGTTAGGTATGACACACGAGGAAGCAGCAGTACATCTTGTGCGTGAGTATGCACAGTCTTATCAGCAGTATCCGTTTATGATCTATCAGATTCAGAGAAAGTTCCGCGACGAGGCCCGACCACGTGCAGGTATGATCCGTGTGCGTGAATTTACGATGAAAGATGCGTATTCCTTCCATACATCACAGGAAGATCTGGAAAAGTACTATGATAAATGCTACCAGGCATATAATCGTATTTTCCAGAGAGCCGGTGTGCCGGAAGTTGTGACGGTTGCTTCTGATTCCGGTATGATGGGAGGAAGCGTATCACATGAATATATGTTACTGACACCTGCAGGCGAAGATTCCATTGTTTTATGTACGGATTGTGATTATAGAGCCAATATGGAAGCTGCACCGACGACGGTTGAGAATGTGCCGGGTGAGCAGGAAGTGTTAACATGCATCGAAACGCCGGATTGCAAAACGATTGAGGATGTGTGTGCATTTTTACATGCACCGGTGGAAAACTCCTGTAAAGCGGTTGTATATCAGAGAAACATGGATGATACTTTTGTTGTTGCATTTGTTCGCGGTGACTATGAAGTAAATGAAACGAAGCTACGCAACCTTGTCGGAGAAGAGATTCATGCAGCAGAAATCACGGAAGACTCACCTGTCGTTGCAGGATATATCGGACCATACGGCATCTCAGATGAAGTCACCTATTATATTGACAGCTCTTTGAAAGGAATCAGCAGTATCGTTGCAGGAGCAAACAAAGAAGGTTATCATTATACCGGTCTGAATCTGGAAAGAGATCTGGAGAACGTTGAGTACGCTGATATTTCCAAGATTCAGGAAGGCGGAATCTGTCCTTGCTGCGGTAAGAAAACAATCACGATCAAACGTGGAATTGAAGTCGGCAATATCTTCCAGCTTGGAACAAAATATACGGAAAGCATGGGAATGCTGTATACGGATAAAGATGGTAAGACACATCACCCGATCATGGGCTGTTACGGCATCGGTGTTGGACGTCTTGCAGCGTCTGTCTGTGAAGAAAGACATGATGAATACGGACCAATCTGGCCGATTTCCATTGCTCCATGGGAAGTTGAGTTATGCTGTCTTCGTCCAGACAATGAGGAAGTTAAGGCAGTTGCGGATGATCTTTATAACCGTCTGCAAGATGCAGGTGTGGAAGTTATTTATGATGACAGAAAAGTCCGTCCGGGTGAGATGTTTGCAGATGCTGATCTGCTCGGCGTACCAATTCGTGTTGTTGTCAGTCCACGTAATTTGAAAAACGGATGCATTGAAATTTCAACAAGAGATAAATCCGTAAAGGAAATGATCGCAGTGGATGAAGCATTTGCCTATGTGACGGGATTAAAGGAAAAATTGTTTGCTCAGATTAATGAAAAGGTAGAAGCATACAGATAATATATTCAGACATTGGGAAGGAGAGCAGAAGATGAGAATTAATATGCCGGATAACGCAAGAGCGATTATTGATAAATTGATAAGCCGCGGATATGAAGCTTATATTGTCGGCGGATGTGTGCGTGATTCATTGCTTGGAAATGAACCTAAGGATTGGGATATTACAACTTCTGCGTCTCCTCTTGAAGTAAAGAAATTATTTTCACATACGATCGATACCGGATTGCAGCATGGTACGGTTACGATATTGGCAGATGGAGAGGCATACGAAGTAACGACCTACCGTGTGGATGGAAAGTATGAAGATCACAGAAGACCCAAAGAAGTAACATTTACAAAATCTCTGGAAGAAGATGTTCTCAGAAGAGATTTCACGATTAATGCAATGGCGTATAATGAGGAAGAAGGCCTGATCGATCTGCACGGCGGAGCAAAAGATCTGCAGGAAGGAATCATTCGATGTGTCGGTGTTGCCAGTCAGAGATTTGATGAAGACGCACTTCGGATTCTCCGTGCACTTCGGTTTGCTGCCAGATTCGATTTTACAATCGAAGAGGAAACGAAAAAAGCAATGATTGAAAAGCGGGATTTTTTAAGGGATATTAGTGCAGAACGGATCCGGGAGGAATTGACGAAGATTCTTCTTTCGGATCATCCGGAAATGCTGGTAACGGCATATGAGATGGGAATCACGAAAGTGATTCTTCCGGAATGGGATCGGATGATGATGACTCCGCAGAATAATCCACATCACAAATATTCGGTAGGAATGCATACGCTGGCAGGAATTCAAAACATAGAGCCAACGGTCGTTTTGCGTTACGCCATGCTTTTACACGATGCAGGGAAACCGTATTGCAGGACAACGGATGAGAACGGAATCGATCATTTTCGAAAGCATCCCCTCAAAGGCAAAGAGATTGCACGAGATGTTCTTCATCGGCTGAAATTTGATAATGACACGATAAAGAAAGTGTTAACATTAGTAGAATGGCACGACTGGCGTTTTGTGGATCGGAAGGAGATCAATAAAAAATCAGTACGGCGTCTGGCAAATAAAATAGGAAAAGATGCCTGCTATCCTTTGTTCCGGGTGCAGAAGGCGGATATTATGGCACAAAGTGAATATCAGCAGCAGACGAAGCTGGAAATTCTTGCAGCAACAAAGGCACTTTTCGACGAAATTATAGAGGATGAAGAATGCCTTACGCTAAAAGATCTGAAGATCAATGGCAGAGACCTGGTTGCTATGGGAATCGCACCGGGCAGGGAAATCGGTTATATCTTAAACAAGCTGTTAGAAGCTGTCTTAGATGATCCGGAACTGAATACCCGGGAAGTTCTGCTCGAAATGGTAGAAAAAGGAAACATATGATCGCTTATATGAATTCGGTCATATGCTCGCGATACCGGATTGGAAGTAGGTTTCTCTGGCATATCGGATTCTTGCGGTCTTTGATTGCAATCGACTCAAAAAAAGTTTTCCATAAATTCACAAACGGATCGTCATATTCTTCGGTCAGCTGGGTTAATTCTGCTTCATTCAATGTTGTCAGGTAATAGTCCCGGTCAGCAGGCTGGATGATTGCCAGCATACGGGAAAGATCGATGATCATCCAGTTCTCTGATGGCATGCGGTCGGAGAAGTGGGGAGCAACGAGCGTCAAAATATTGTTGTCAGGTTTTATCTGACTGACCAGAATATTGTGCTTCATATTAGAAAATCGTATAAATTCTCTATAGGAATGGGCTTCATTATTAACTTTTCGATTCAATTCCATTAGTCTCATAATGACCGGTTCCTGTAAAAAATCGATTACCGATGCTCCATAATGGAATCCGGCAGCTAAGAATCGGTAAATCGTGTCAAGTTTATCATCCTGATCCGACATGGCTGCATGGTATACCATGCGATAAGCTTGAAAGGATATCTTACTCCGGATGGCATGAATTACGCTAAGCGTCTTTTTATGATCCGGTTCTACATGCTTATAAGTACAGAACAGTTCCATGCTGCCGATCGGTTCTGTCATAAGGCGGACGTTCGAATGTCCCAGCCTTGATGCCCAGGCATCATAAATACAAGTCATCATGGCATCGAATTGATCGACACAGGTAAAAACAGTTGTCGGTCGTAAAACAGGTTCTAACATGGTACACCTCCATTCCTGTAAATGCCGGGCAGTTATAATTGTCCCAGGCAGGTCTTTTTTGTATCTTCAAAAGTTGAATCCGAATGAAAATGAAAATCATCAAACAGAGACAGCTGGCGATAGGTCTGTGGATGTTCGATATCCCAGTTGTTCTTCTTGTCTTCACCAAGCAGTTGTCTGGTAATAAAATCTTCGTGAATCGGTATGGAGTACATCATCCTGCCGCTGCAGGTGATGAAATACTTGGCTCGCTTTAAGACGACCCCGATCTTCTTCAAATGACAAAAATCAAGACGGCTTTGTCTGCGTGCCTTTACAATGCGCATTGCCGATTTGGTTCCGAGTCCGGGAACCCGCAGAAGGGTCGCGTAATCAGCAGTATTAATCTCTACCGGAAATTGTTCTAAATGCCGCAGTGCCCAGTCACACTTAGGATCAAGCATAACATTGAAGTTCGGATGATTTTTGCTTAATAATTCCTCCGCATGGAATCCGTAAAAGCGCAAGAGCCAGTCAGCCTGATATAATCGGTGTTCTCTCAGCAGAGGCGGAGCCGTGCCCGGTACAGGAAGATTCGGGTCTTCATTGAGAGAGACGTAGGCTGAAAAAAAGACTCTCTTTAAATCATACTGCTGATAGAGCTTTTGGGTAGTCGTCAGCAGCTGAAGATCGTTCTCGCCGGTTGCACCGATGATCATCTGCGTGCTTTGTCCTGCAGGCACAAACGGAGTGTTCTTCTGTCTGAAATCCGGTAAGTAACCGGACGAGATACCGACAGGACTTTGTGATTCAAGATACTTATAAGGGTTATCTTTGAATATTGTATGCTGCAGATAGCGATTACTGACAGATCGATCCATCTCGGCATTCTTCCCCAATAACAGGCGGTGTTCTGCAATATTATTCCGGATCTGACGGATCGGTCTGATCAGATTCTCCGGTTTCTTATGTGGAGCCAATTTCTTCAGACCTTCTGCCGTCGGCAGTTCCAGGTTTACGCTCATACGGTCAGCAAGATACCCGGTCTTCATGATCAATTCTTCAGATGCACCGGGAATGGCCTTCACATGAATGTATCCGTTAAATCGGTAAGTAGTTCTTAACAGGAGGAGCGTCTGATAAATCTGCTCCATCGTATAGTCGGGACTTCTGACAATACCGGAACTTAAAAATAATCCTTCGATATAATTCCGTCGATAGAATTCGATCACTAATGTACAGATCTCATCCGGTGTAAAAGTGGTACGCAGGTGATCATTGCCTGAACGGTTCAGGCAATACTTGCAATCATAGATGCATTCGTTACTCAATAAAATCTTTAAAAGAGAGATGCATCTGCCATCGGAAGAGAAACTGTGGCAGATTCCTTCCGGAGCTGCGTTCCCAAGATATCCCTTCTTCCCCCGGCGGTTGGATCCGCTTGATGTACATGCGACATCATACTTGGCAGCATCAGATAATATCTTTAACTTTTCCTGTAATGATAAATCAGTTGTATGCGTATTCAGTACAATCACCCCAAACGTATGTTTGAATACATTGTAGCACAGGACGATGAGATACGCAAGAGAAAAATCGAACAAAAGTTCGAAAATGTTCGTTGCTTATTTATCATAAAATATGATATAATCAACTCATTAAATCTGGCAGAACGAAAGGTGATAATGCATGAAAACGATCAATGAACATATTAAAAAGCAGGAATTTGTTTCGTTCTATTTGCTGTATGGAGAAGAAGATTATCTGAAGAAGCAGATGAAGGAGCGGCTGATCAAAGCGCTGGTGAACGATGGAGATACGATGAACTTTACCAATTTTGAAGGGAAAAAAGTGAATCAGGAAGAGATTCTTGATCTTGCGGAGACACTGCCGTTTTTCAGCAAATACAGAGTGATCGTGCTTGATCATACGGAACTTGGGAAAAAGTGTGACGAAACTTTTTTAAAGAGAATCGAAGGACTGCCGGATACGACGATCATGATTTTTGTGGAGCAGAGTGTCGATAAAAGATCGAAGATCTATAAGTTTATTCATAAGAACGGGTATGCAGCGGAGATGGCGATACAGAATGAGAAGCAGCTGATGCAGTGGACAGCCGCTGTTCTGAAGAAAGAAGGAAAGGCAATCACGAGTCAGAATGCGGCATATTTTCTTCATAAGGTCGGAACGGATATGAACATGATCCGGAATGAGATCGACAAGTTATCCGTCTATACTGCAGAACGCACAGAGATTACCAGAAAGGATATCGATGCGATCTGTTCTACCGAGATTACAGGAAGAATTTTTGATATGTTAGAGGCAATTGCGTTCGGACAGCAGAAAAAGGCACTGAATCTTTATTATGAATTATTAGAATTAAAGGAGCCTCCGCTTAAGATTCTGGCTCTGTTAGTGCGGCAGTGCAATCAGCTGCTCCTGGTAAAGTCGATGACGGCACATGGCATGCAGAACCGGGAGATTGGAAAAAAGGGAGGGATACATCCTTTTGTTGTCGGAAAGCTTCAGAAGCAGGCGCGGAGCTTTACCATTGACCGGTTGAAGCATATGATCAGAGCCTGTGGTGAGATGGATGAAGGAATTAAGACAGGTCACTATGTTGACCGTATCGGCATTGAACTTTTGATCGTAGACTTTTCCGGAAGATAGAAGAATGGGAGGAATTGGAATGATAGCAATTATAGTTATATTTGTATGTATTTATTTGTATATGATAAAGCCTAATTCTGGAAGAAGAGGGCAGATGAAAGCATTTGAAGAAGTTTATATAGCACACAGAGGATTATTTGATAATCATACGGATGCACCGGAGAATTCTCTGGCTGCGTTTCAAAAGGCTGTGGATGCCGGCTACGGTATCGAATTGGATGTTCAGCTGACGAAAGATCGTCAGATGGTAGTCTTTCATGATGCCGGGATGGAACGCATGTGTGCAGTGAATAAAAAACTGACTGATTGTTCTTATAAGGAATTGCAGCAGTATACGTTAGCAGATTCAGAGGAGAGAATTCCATTGCTGAAAGAGGTATTAAAGCTGGTTGACGGCAAGGTTCCGTTAATTATAGAGGTCAAACCGGAAGGAGACTGCATCAGCACTTCCCGGATGTTATCTGCGATGATGAAAGGATATAAAGGATTATATTGTATGGAATCTTTTCATCCGGGAGCAGTACATTGGTTTCGCAGGCATGATCCGGATGTGATACGGGGACAATTGTCTACCAACTATAGAAAAGATCACATACAGGGATCGACTGTGCGGAATGCATTGTTATCGAATCTGATGTTTAATTTTTATGGAAAGCCGGATTTTATTGCCTATAATCACAAACATGCAGGCGATTTTTCCTACCGTCTGTGCCGGAGGATTTATAACTTCGAGGCGGTAGCCTGGACGATCCGAAGCCGGAAGGATCTGGAAAGCCGGAAAGACCGGTTTGATGTATTTATATTCGACAGCTTTATTCCGGATGAACAGTAGCCGGAGAGAATCATATTGAGGAGAATACGATGTGGGAAGTATTAGGTATTTTGCCGACAGACGATGAAGATATCATTAAGACAGCGTATCGAACAAAGTTGATCAATGTCAATCCGGAAGTAGATCCGGAGGGATTCAAAGAATTAAGAAAGGCATATGAAGAAGCCTGCAGGTGGGCACAAAAAGCGAAAAAGGAAAAAAGTCCTCTGGAACAGTGGATGTATGAAATCGAGCAGATCTATGATCATTTTTATCGGCGAATCGATGAAGAAGAATGGGAAGAGATCTTTGAAGATGATATTTGCACAGATTTAGATACATTTGAAGATGCCAGAATGAATATGATACATTTTTTTATGGAGCATTATCTTTTACCGCAATTCGTATGGAAAAAAGCCTGGGAAACATTTGAGTTTGAAGAGGACAGAGAGATATTAAAAGAAAAGATACCAAATGATTTCCTTACTTACATGCAGGTTCGTGCAGAAGAAGAGGATTATTTTGACTATCGGCTTTATGACGGACCGTTTGATGCGGACTATGACAGTTATATAAAAAAGATCCATCTTTTTAAATCGATGATCGATCAGGAATGTATCGCAGAAGCAGAAGAACTGAAAGATGAATTAGAAGAATCAGAGATTCAGCATCCATATATTAAGATGGAATTTATCAGATATGATCTCCAGGCAGGAGAGGACGGTTGGAAACCAATATGGAAGGAACTGGAAGAGGAACTCGGAGATCATCCGCTTTTGAGTGAATTAAAAGGAGAGATCTTATTAAAAGAAGCCAGATATCAGGAAGCCGAAGAAGCATTGCTTCAGGCTTTGGATGAAAAAGGCGATCATATTATTGCAAGCCGAAAGTTGGCAGAACTGTATCAGACAACCGGAGAATACGAAAAGGCGAAAAAAGTCTGTCTGGACGTTTTGGATGGCAGGATACCTGATGAAAAAATCTGCATGAATATGGTTGCCATTAATGAAAAGCTCATCACCCTATGGCAGGAAAGGGAAGATAAGCAGATGGATCTGGCATGGTGTTATTATCAGAATCAGAAGTTTTCGGAATGCCTTTCCGTACTTCGTAAGGTGAAACCGGAGGGTGAGACGGAATTTGATTATTACAATCTGATCGCACGGGTTTTATTGGAGACCGGTGATTATGAAGAAGGACTGCGGATGACCAGAATCTGGATTTCCAATATTGAGCATCTGACCGGACAGGAGAAGGAATATGACAGAAAAAGCAAGCGGTATGGATACGCACATTTTATTGCATCCATGTACTATCTGGAACTTGGCATGGATGAAAGGTGCGGCCAATACTTTCAGCGGGCTTTGGAGCTTGATAAGGATCAGATGGATGTACTCATGTATCGGGAAAGAAGAATGGATTCTTTTCTGAGGAATAAGGAATATGAAAGGTGCATTCAGGAAGCAAATTATGCAATAGAAGAAAGTGAATTTTTCTATCCTGCTTATCTGTATCGTCAGGAAGCGCACTATTACTTATATCATGTACAGCAGGTGATTGACGACTTCTATCATGCGGTCGAGATTATTCCGGATCAGGCAAAACCTTATATTATTGCGGTCAGAATGCTGATGGATCTCAATATGATTGAGGATGCTTCCAGAATCTTGGATATGGGAATGCATAACATGGTATCGGATCCTGAGTTTGAATTCTATGTGTTAGAATACCGACGGTTGAATGCAGACGAGCCGGAGCAATTGAAAAAGCTCATAGGAGAGATGAAAGATCTGATCGGCGAATTGCCTGATAAAAAAAGCGAGATCTATTATCGTCTGGGACTGATCTGTGATTGCCTGACAGAAGATGAGGAGAATAAAGAATTACTGGCGGATGCCATTTTATATGTTTCGACTGCAGTTAAGGATGAAAGAACAAAGCCGGAGTATTTCTGGCTGTTGGCGGATCTGTATAAGAAAGATGAGCAGTATAAGACCGCAATGGAGTATTATTATCAAGTTTTGCAGATGGATCATTCGCTGCAGAATGTATGGATTGACATTGGCTCTGTATATGAGAAGCTCGGAATGATCGATAAAGCAATTGAGGCGATGGAACGGGGGATATCTGAACAATCAGATCAGAATTATGTACATAATGCCCTGATGAATTTATATTTAAAGCGTTTTGCTCAGCAAAGAAAGCGATCGGATTTTGACAGGGGGATTTTTCATGCAGATAGGCAGCTGGAACTTGTAGAGAATGCATATTTTTATCGGGAAAGAGCTTATTTTTATATTGAAGATATGCAGCTTGAGCCGGCACTCAAAGACATTGCGAAATCCTTTGAACTGGAACCGGAAGACTTGTATGCATTAAGCAGTATGGGATATATTTACCGCCTGATGGGAGAATACAAAAAGGCGATTTACTATTATAAATTGGCCGAAAAGTACGCAGATACGCCGGAACAGCGTTTTTCATTATATCGTTGGTGGGGACCGATCTATGAAAGGGATGGACAATTTACACAGGCATTAAAGTGTTATCGAAAGTGTCTGGAGATCAATTCGGATTCCTCAGATGTATTAGAAGAGATTGCAAATGTCTATATGCGCATGAATGATTATGAAAAGGCTGCCCGATTTTATGAAATGGCAATGAGAGCGGATGAAGATACCAGAGTGTATCTGATGATTAAGAAAGCGCGGGCGTATCATTATGGAGGCAATTGGTTAAAGGCGAAGAAAACTCTAAAACAGCTGGAATTAAGCTGCGGTTATCTGCCGGAGGTGAGATGTCAGATCGCCGATTTTTATTTGGAAGAAAAGAATGATCTAAAAAGAGCATACAGACACTATATGGATGCCTGCGGTTATGATACAGAAGAACCTTATATGCGGATGGTTGAAGTATATGATAAGATGGGCAAAGCAGCAGATGCGAAAAAGATGAGCTGGCTGGCTGAAAAGAAGACCTGCGAGATTTACGGTTCTATTGAGGATTTTCTTCGTAAAAAAGGAAATCAGAAGGATGTTTACTATCATATCGCATTGATGTATTATTATGGGGAAAGGACGGATCTTGCAATCCAATATTGTCAAAGGATGAAAGATCGGCCGATGTGCGACTTCTGTCAATATGGATTTTGTTTTGAAGAGATGTTCCTGGATGCCCTCATAGCAGGACGGAATGGAAAGAAAGAAAAAGCATTGGAATTATGCAGAAGAATTTTGATGCAAGATCAGAATCTGAGTGAAGTGCATTATTTTATGAAGCAGTTGGAAGAGAGAAGAGAACAATGATTATAGGAATTGATCTGGGGACGACGAACAGTCTGGCCGCATATTTTACTGATGACGGACCAAAGATAATACCGAATCGATTAGGAAAGCATATGACGCCATCGGTCGTCAGTATCGACGGTGAAGAAATTTATGTCGGAGAAACTGCAAAAGAAAGGCAGATCCTGTTTCCGGAGTGCTCTGCCGGAGTATTCAAACGGGATATGGGGAGTCAGAAGCTGTATCGGCTCGACGGAAGAACATTTACGGCAGAAGAATTATCATCCTTTGTTCTTCGAAGTCTGAAAGAGGATGCAGAATCTTTTTTGGGAGAGCCGGTTGAAGAGGCAGTGATCAGTGTTCCGGCATACTTTAATGAGGCGAGGAGAAAAGCGACAAAGCGAGCCGGGGAACTTGCCGGGTTCAAGGTTGAAAGGATCATAAGCGAGCCGACTGCAGCGGCAATAGCATATGGATTGTATCAGAAAAAGCAGAATACAAAGTTCCTGGTGTTCGATCTGGGAGGTGGAACCTTTGATGTATCCATTTTAGAATTATTTCAGAACATTCTGGAGGTCAGAGCAGTTGCAGGAGATAATTATCTCGGCGGAGAAGATTTTACAAGAGTGATCCGGGAACTATTTATGAAGGATGCGGGGATCGAAGAGGAATGTCTCAACTCCAAAGAAGCCGGGATGATCCGCAAGCAGGCAGAACAGTGTAAACTGGCATTTGCAACAGAGTCCGGATATAAGATAAGCTGTCAGATTGGCGACGAAGTAAAACAGGCAGTCATTACCTGCGGCAGATTCGAAAAGCGATGTGAACCTCTGTTAGAGAGAATTAAGAGACCGGTCAAGAAAAGTTTATCGGATGCCAGAATAAAAGTATCCGATATTGATGAGATTGTTCTGGTCGGAGGAGGAACAAAACTTCGTCTGATCAGAAAGTATGCAGCGAAGCTATTTAAAAAAATGCCGAATACAAGTGTGAATCCGGATGAGGCGGTTGCACTTGGGGCAGCTATTCAGGCAGCAATGAAAGAGCGAAAAGATGCCATCCGGGAAGTTATCCTGACGGACGTCTGTCCATTTACATTGGGAACCGAGGTTGTCATTGAACGTGGAGAGGACAAATACGAGTCCGGACACTTTGCTCCGATCATCGAACGGAATACAACAATCCCGGCGAGCCGGACGGAACAATTTCGAACGGTCTATGACGGTCAGACAAAGTTGGATATCCATATTCTGCAGGGAGAAAGCAGGTTTGCAGCCAATAATATCTCTCTTGGAAGTCTGGAGATTGAAGTGCCGGCGAACAAAGCAGGGGCGGAAGCAGTAGATATCACCTATACGTATGATATTAATTCATTGCTTGAAGTCGAGGTAAAAGTAGTATCGACCGGTGAGATAAAAAGAATGATCGTAAAGAATCAGGAAGTGAATATGACGGATGAAGAGATCGAGGCACGCATGAAGGAATTGAGCTACTTAAAGATCCATCCAAAAGATCAGGAGGAGAATAAATTGCTGCTGCTTCGGGGAGAACGAATGTATGAGGAGAATACCGGGGAGACAAGACTTCAGATTGAATATGAACTCAGAGAATTTGAGAGAATTTTAAATAACAGAAATGAAGCAGAGATTGCAGATGCCAGAAAGACATTAAAAGAAGTATTAGACGAAATCGATGAAGCATGGTAACAGCGGCACAAAACCGGGATAGTTTCAAAAAGGGGGATGGGATTTATGTTGATAAAAGAATATTCAAAAGCAAGAAAGATGGCAATGAAAGATTTTCGGATGCATTCGGGCAAAGGGGAATACCCGTACCTGCAGGTACTGGATGATATTTTAAAGTATGCAGGAACAACGAAAGAGCAGAAACTTGGTCTGGTTGATATACCGCTCGATCAAGTTGTCGGTACCAAGAGCTGGGGAAGAACGAATGCATTTGCAAGCAACTTTATGCCTTTGATGGATGAGGAATCGGAATTTGCTTCAAAATGGATGAATCTGTACCAGGCACATCTTGACGAAGGAATCCGGGATCCGATCATTGCCTATGAATATATGAATCATTTTTATGTTATGGAAGGCAATAAAAGGGTCAGCGTACTGAAGTACTTCGATGCAGTCAGCATTCCCGGACATGTAACGAGAGTCATACCGCCAAAGAATGATTCCAAAGAATCGATCATTTATTATGAATTTTTAGATTTTTATGAAATGACGAAGATAAACTATGTGAATTTTTCACAGCCGGGGGGATATAAGAAGTTGATGGAGCTCGTCTGTCCGGAGCGGAAAGAACCGTGGGATGAGAATATGCAGACGGATTTTGGTACCGCATATTATCGATTTGCGGATATCTTTCAGGAAAGAGCAGCAGGGAAGAAGATGCCGCTGACAACAGCGGATGCATTTTTAGTTTATCTGGATTATTATGATTACGAATATCTTCTGAATAAAAGACAAAAAGATTTAAAAGAAGAAGTGAAGAAGCTTTGGAAAGACTTTTTGATCTTTCCGAATAAACGACAGGTGAATCTGAAGATGGATTCCGACCAGATAGATTCCTTAAATGTCATTGACAGAACGATTCATCTGCCAATTTCGAAGGTAAAAATTGCTTTTATTAACCAGAAGTCTCCTGAGACATCCAAGTGGGTATACATGCATGATCTCGGAAGAAAAAGCATCGAGCAGGAATTCGGCAGCAAGATTCAGGTATCCGTCTATAATGATACGGATACGACTGCAGCCGGGATAGAAGCCATGAATGATGCAATTGAAAAAGACTGTACGCTGATCTTTGTAACGACGCCGAGCCTGATCAAAGCATGTACTTCCGTTGCAGTCAAGTATCCGCAGGTCAAGATACTGAACTGTTCTTTGAGTACCTGTTATGGGCATATTAAAACCTACTATGGACGACTGTATGAAGCAAAGTTTCTGATGGGTGTGATTGCGGGTATTATGACACAATCCGACGAGATCGGCTATCTTGCTGATTATCCGATCTCCGGTGCGATCGCCAATATCAATGCATTTGCGATTGGAGCAAGGATGGTAAATCCAAATGCCAAGATTCATCTTCACTGGTATACGAAAAAAGAGATCAATGTGGATGAGAATCTATGGAAAGACAGAGTATCCATCGTATCCGGATATGACAGTATTATTCCAAATAATGAGGATGTACGGTTTGGAATTTATGACTTTCATCAGAAGGATGCAACTCCGCTTGCCATGCCGGTATGGGAATGGGGAACCTTTTATTCCAAGATTGTAAATTCAATACTGAATAATACCTGGAAAAAGGAAAAGTTAAGATCAGATGAAGCAATCAATTATTGGTGGGGAATGTCTTCGGGCGTGATTGACATTCTTGTATCCGGTAAAGTTCCTGCTGAAGTAAGACGTCTGGTGCACACCTTGAAAAAAGCGATTCAGGAAAAGCTTTTATATCCGTTTGAAGGTGAGATTTACGCACAGGGTGGTATCTTAAAGAACAGACAGGGTGAGATCATGACTCCATATGATATTATGCAGATGGATTGGCTTGTCGATAATATCGTTGGAGAGATTCCGTTTCGTGATGAGCTGGTCGATGAAGCCAAAACGATCATCAAAATACAGGGAGTGAAAAAGGAAGACAGAAACTTATGATGAATATATTAGTTGTAGCTGATGTAGAGTCGAAAGCTCTTTGGGATTATTATGATGAGTCTCGAAATGAAAAGATCGATCTGATCATTTCATGTGGTGACCTGGATGCGGATTATCTGTCATTTCTGACAACGATGTATCATTGCGATGTATTATATGTTCATGGAAATCATGATGAAGGATACAAAAAAGATCCGCCGGAAGGATGCATCTGTATCGATGACCGGCTCATCAATTATCAGGGAATCCGGATCCTGGGGCTGGGCGGTTCCAGGAAGTATAATGGAGGAACTTACCAATATACTGAGGCACAGATGAGACATCGGTATATGCGTCTCTGGATGCAGATACAGAAGCATCGGGGATTCGATATTCTTGTTACGCATGCACCGGCACGAGGAATTCATGATGGAGAAGATCTTCCTCATCAGGGTTTCCAATGCTTTTGCTTGTTGATGGAGAAGTACGAACCGGCGTATTTTCTGCATGGACATGTTCACCTGAATTATGGATATAAGATTCCACGCGTAGATCGATTTAAGAATACGACCATTATCAATGGTTTCGAAAGACATGTATTTGAATATGAAGAGAGAACAGGGAATTGAATGTTCATTCAATTCCCTGCTGCTTTTCCGGTGCTGTCCCGGACAATTAATTTGCATGGGAAGGTAATGCGAACCGGGAGATTCATATCCGAATCGAGAAGAATCTTCTGATATAAAAATTCGACTGCAGTTTTTCCCATCATCTCTGCAGGAGCAAGAACCGTTGTCAGCGGCGGATTCGTGTAAGAAGCTACGCTGATATCATCAAAGCCAACGATTGATATATCATCGGGAATCCGTAAGCCCGCTTTATGAAGTGCACGCATGGCACCGATCGCGATCGGATCACTTGCGGCAAATACAGCAGTCGGAATACATGCACGGTCAAGAAGCCGGTTCATCATCTGAAATCCGGATTCTGCAGAGAATTCCTCTTCGATTAAAAAAGGTTCGTATTCCAGATGATGCTTGATGCAATAATCAAGAAAGAACGCTTTTCTCTGTTCAAAATAAGCAGTTTCCCCAATCCGTTCGATTCCGCCGAGATAGGCAATTCGCTGATGCCCAAGAGAAACCAGATGATCCATAATATCATAGACTGCCTGCTTAAAATCCAATGCAACACAATTAAATGAAATTGTGGAAGAAATCATATCTACGATAAGAAAACGTTTCGTTAATTCCTGAAAAGTCGAAATATCCTCCGAGGAATACTTTCCAATGCAGATCAGGCCATCTACCTGTGCCAGCTGATTCTTATAATCCTGATCGGTTTTATAAATACGAAGTACTTTAATATTCAAATTCATGCAGCAGTTTTCGATGCCGTTTCGGATATTTTGATAATAAGGGTCTTCCAGTTCCTGGAACGTGGAATACCATTGCAGAACCCCGATTGTAACAGAAGCTGCTTTTTTAATCTTCTGGGCAGAAGCTTTACTTTTCTTTTTATAGCCCAGTTCTTGTGCGGCAGAGAATACTTTTTCTCTTGTTTCGGGCGTGACGCTCAGAGAATCATCATGATTCAGTATGCGTGACACGGCTGCCGGGGAAACCCGGGCAATCTTTGCGATATCTTTTAAAGTAGCCATTATTTATCCTCATTTTTAGTAATTATTTTATAATGATACTATATCAGATTTTTAATAAAAAGTAAAATAATTTACGATAATTTTAGTAAATAATTGTTATAAAATTTACTAAAATAAATAGTAAAAAGTGTTGACATACAGGGTAAAATTAAGTAAAATATAATCAGAAGGATAGAGACGGGGTAAAAGGAAAGAACTTTTACGATTTATGAATTGAGGTGTCAGAATGAAGAATACAAAAGCTTTTATCAGAGAATTTCAGGAACATGTACATACCGATCTGCTGAAGGATATTTATCTTGATGAATCGATGATTGACTATCAGGAAAAAAGATATGCTGCAGCGATCAAAAAGTATGAAGATCTCTTTGGAGAAGGCGAAGTTGAGATTTATAGTGCTCCGGGACGAAGCGAAGTAGGAGGCAATCACACGGATCATCAGTTTGGCTGCGTATTGGCAACATCGATTAACCTGGATGCTCTTGCAATTGTCGGTTCGAACGAAGGAAGCATTCAGCTTGTATCGGAAGGATATGATGATCTCATCGAAGTATGTCTGGATGACCTGGATAAGAATCCTGCCGAAGAAGGAACAACCGTGGCTTTGATCAGAGGAATGGCTGCGAAGCTGCAGGAAGCCGGATATCAGATCGGTGGATTTAAAGCTTATGTTACGAGTGATGTATTGGTAGGTGCAGGATTATCATCTTCTGCTGCATTTGAGACGATTATCGGAACGATTCTTTCCGGATTATATAATGATATGAAA